>Ga0102592_1000087_pt1 | contig 289803 bp, 272 predicted proteins | sample AraplaCol_mMF_r2_FD_76861 | JGI IMG/M metagenome (GOLD analysis project Ga0102592, IMG submission 76861) | Arabidopsis root microbial communities from North Carolina, USA - plate scrape MF_Col_mMF_r2 (SPADES assembly) (version 2) | ecosystem: Host-associated > Plants > Roots > Endosphere...
ATCCGCTATTACAATCACGACCGCATCAAGACGAAACTAAAAGGGCTGAGTCCTGTGCAATACAGAACTCAGCCCTTGGCTGCTTAGTAAACTTAACCGTCCAACTTTACGGGGTCAGTTCACAAGGACGGGTTCTTTTTAGAGGATGGTGGCCAGCGCGCACTGGCGGTAGTGGTTGGCGGCTTCTTCCGGCTGGGCCAGCGCTTCGTGCAGCTGCGCCAGCTTCAGGTGGGATTCGCGCACCATGCGCGGATCGGCGGCGTCCGACAGGGCCTGCTCCAGATAGCGCTGGGCCTTGCCCCACAGCTTCTGCTTCAGACACAGGGAACCCAGCGTCAGCGCCAGCTCGGCGTCGGTCGGACGCGCGTGTATCCAGTTTTCGCAATGCTCGATCTGCACCAGCAAGGCGGCGGAACCGGCCGGCGCCGCCGCTTCGCGGTAGGCGCGCACCACGCGGTCGTCCCAGTCGGCGGCCAGCGATTCTTCCGCCACCAGACGCGCTTCGTCGTGCAGCCCGCGCGCGTTCAGCGCGGTGGCGGCGCGGCAAGCCACGTAAGGCTTGATGCGGTCGGCGGTCGGCACCGTGGCCCAGACGCGCATCAGCGATTCCGCATCATGGGTACTGTCGGACAGCATGTCGTCATACGCCAGCTCGCGCAGGCGCGACGACAAGGCTGGATGCAGCGCGCGGTGCTTGTCCAGCGAACGCACCAGACGCAGCACTTCCGGCCAGTTCTTGGCCTGCTGCTGCGCCTTCAGCGACCATTGCAACGCATGGATGTGACGGGTGCCGCTGGCGTTGAGCTCGCGCACCGCTTCCAGCGCCTGCTCCGGCTGATGGTCGTCGACCAGCAGTTCGGTCATCGTCATCAGACGCGCGGTCTTCATCGCCTGGTCGTCGGCCAGCTTGGCCAGCCAGTTGTCGCGACGGGCGCTTTGACGCATGCGGTGCGCGGCGCGGGCGCCGATCAGCGACGCGACGCCGGCATTTTCCGGCAGCTCGGAGGCGCGCATCGCGGCCTTCTCGGCATGGCCGAAGCGGCCTTCAAACAAGGCCTTCAACGCTTCGCGCAGACCCTTGTTGCCATCGCGCTCGCGCTTGCGCTGGCGATAGGCGGCGACCTTGCCCGGCATGCTGACGGTGGCGCGGAAGGCGCGGATCACGAAGTACAGGAAGACGAACAGCGCCACTTCCAGCACCACGAAGAAGTTCAGCGACAGGTCGATCCGGTGCGGCGGGTAGAACAGCACCACATTGCCCGGGTTGAAACGCGCCGTCACGGCGATACCGATGGCGGCGGCCATCAAAGCGACTATCCAGAGAAATAAACGCATGACTTATGGCTTCGCTTTGTAGTTGCGCACAGCGTTCAGGCTGTCCGACAGGGTCGGCATCTCGATCGCCAGGTTGCTGGTCTGGACCTGGCGCAGCAGCGTCTGCACCGTCTGCGTCGACTTGGCGCGCACGTCGAAGTACTTGACCAGCGCTTCCTGCGCCGCGATCAGGTCGGCGCGGAAGGCCGCCTCGTTGCGCGACAACAGCGCCATGCGCGCGTTCAGCAGGCGCAGCTTGAGGTTCTCGCGCAGGAAGTAAGCCTGCGTCGGCGACAGCATCAGCGCGTCCGGCGTGGTCACGCTGCGCACGCGGATCAGCTGGCGCACGTCGGTCCACATCTCGCTGCTCCAGCTGTTCCAGGTGTCTTGCACCGCTTGCAGCCACGGGCTGGTCTGCTCGACCGGCTCAGGCTTGCCGCCCTTGCCGACGGCCGCCTTGGCCTTGGATTTTTTCTCGGGCGGCGCCGGCAGTGTCGGCTTCTCGTCCGACAGCATCGGCAGCGTGTCGATCTGCGCGATCACGTTGTCCAGGCGCAGCGCCATGCCCACCGAATCCACGCTCGGCAAGGCCTTCAGCTTCTCGGTGTCCTTGGCGATGGCGCGGCGGATGGTGATGAATTGCGGCTTGTCCGAACGCGACAGGCTGCGGTCGGCGTTTTGCAGCGCGATCAGCGCGCCCGGCACGTTGCCGGCCAGTTGCAGCTGCTGGCTGGCGGTCGACAGCACTTGCTCGATCTCGGTCAGCGCCCATTCGTCGCGGTTCTTGGACAGGTCCTGGTACAGCTGCTCCAGCGCCAGTTGCTGGCTCTGGGCTTCCTGCTGCTTGCTTTCCAGCAGGCCGACCTTGGCTTGCAGCTCCTTGCTGGTTTCCTGCACGGCGCGGGCCAGCGTGCCGGTTTCGGCATTGCTGGCGTCGCCCTTTTGCAGGCGGCGCGCCATTTCCTCGCGCAGGTTGCGCACCTGGTTGTGCGAGGACCAGGTTTGTCCGGCCAGCAGGATGGCCAGCACGACGATACCGACCAGCAGCATTTGCGGCTGTTGCACGGTTTCGAGCAGGCTGGGCTCAGGCTGCGGCTTGGACGCAGGCGGGGTCTCGGCGGCGGCGCCGGCGGAGACGACAGGATCGGGTAAGGTAGGCAAATCGTTCATAGGCGTGATTGTAACGCGGCCAGCAGGCGTTCGTCGCCTGATCCGGTGAGCGTCAGTCGGGAAAAGCCCAAATTGTTTGCCGTTTCGGCAATTCGGGCGTGCGGGATGATCAAATGCTGTTGTTGCATCAATACAACGGGATTCTGTTGCGCCGCATCAGGATAGTCGGCGTCGAGCTGGGCCAGCAGCGCGCACAGGCCGCGCAGGGCCTCGGAACTGGTGATGATCCAGTCGTTTTGCTGCGACAGCAAACGGCGCAAGGTGGCGGCCAGCTGCGGCGTCAGGCGCGGCACGGAGCGGCGGTAGGCCGGCACCACATCGACCACGGCGCCGGCCGCGCGCAGGCCATCGGCCATCAGCTCGCGGCCGCTTTCGCCGCGCACGATCAGCACCGGCTGGCCGTTCAGCGCCGCCAGGTCCAGCGTTTGCAGCAAGTGTTCGGAATCGCTGTGGGCGCTGTCGGCCGGGCTGACGATGTCGACCGTCTCCGGCGTCACGCCGTGGGCGGCCAGCGCGGCGCGGCTGCCCTCGCCCAGCACGGCCAGCTTGACGCCGGCCGGCCACCGCTTGATATGCGCGAAGGCGGCGTCGATGGCGTTGGGCGAGACAAAGGCGACCATCTTGTAGCCCGGCTGCGGTGCGCACAGGCGCGCCAGCGCGGCCAGCAAGGCGGCCGGCTCGGGCAAGGCTTCGATTTCCAGCAGCGGCAACAGTTCCACCTGGCGGCCCAGTGCGCTAACACGGGCCGCCAACGGCAGGGCTTGCGCCAGGGGACGGGTGATGACGACGGCGCCGGTCATCCGCTGGTCAGGTGCCGGAGGACGGCGCAGGCGCAGCGGCGGCCAGCGTGGCCGAACGGGCGTCGGCGTCGGCCTGCGCGGCTTCGCTCAGGCAGGACGACAGGATGTCGACCGCGTCCTGCGCGCGCAGCAGCTCGGCGACCTGCTCGCCCAGCGCTTCGGGGTCGGCGGCCGGGCCGCGCACCTCGGCGCTGGCCATGCGGGCGCCGTCCGGCGTGGCGACCATGGCGCGCAGATGCATCTGGCCGTCCTGCACCGTGGCGAAGGCCGCCAGCGGCACCTGGCAACTGCCGCCAAACACCTTGGACACCTTGCGCTCGGCCGTGACGGCCTGGAAGGTGGCTTCATCGTTCAGCGGCGCCAGCAGGGCCATCAGGTCGACGCCCTCGGCTTCCTTGCGCACGGGGATCTCGATCGCCATCGCGCCCTGGCCGGCGGCCGGCAGGCTGTCAGCCGGGTCCAGCAGCGCGCGGATGCGCTCTGGCAGACCCAGGCGTTTGAGGCCGGCGGCGGCCAGGATGATGGCCGCGTAGTCGCCGCGATCCAGCTTGCCCAGGCGGGTGTCGAGGTTGCCGCGCAACGGTTTGATCACCAGGTGCGGGTAGCGCGCCGCGATCAGCGACTGGCGGCGCAGGCTGCTGGTGCCGACCACGGCGCCGGCCGGCAGCTCGCCGAGCGAGGCGTAATCGTTGGAGACGAAGGCGTCACGCGGGTCTTCGCGCTCCAGCACGGCGGCCAGGGCGAAGCCTTCCGGCAGCTCCATCGGCACGTCCTTGAGCGAATGGACCGCCAGATCGGCGCGTCCTTCGGCCATGGCGACTTCAAGTTCCTTGACGAACAGCCCCTTGCCGCCGACTTTAGATAAGGTTCGATCAAGAATTTGATCGCCTTTTGTCGACATTCCTACAATTTTAATATCGCACTGCGGATATAATAAAGTCAATCGCGCCCGCACATGCTCGGCCTGCCACATGGCAAGCCGACTTTCACGCGAAGCGATCACCAAGGTGGACGGAGGATTTTGTAGTAATTCCGATATTTTCAAAACCAGTTCTTTCGCTGTAGCTAACGCTAACCGGCGCAGGCCAGTTAAAACGCGCGTGTTTAAGATCACAAATTTTATCACGCTCACCTTCTTGCAGAACCGGGCCACAAGCCTTTGCACCGACTTTTCACATCTTTGCGGCTTATCTCATGGCAAACCAATCTAGTGCAACGAACGATCAAACGGCTGAACAACCGGGCGTGGACAAAGACGCCCCCCTTAAAGAAGACATCCGCCTGCTAGGCCGCCTGCTGGGCGACGTGCTGCGGGACCAGGAAGGCGAGGAAGTCTACGCCGTGGTCGAAACCATCCGGCAAACGGCCGTGCGCTTCCGGCGCGAGGCCGACGCCGGCGCCGCCAAGGAACTGGACGGCATGCTGAAAATCCTGACCCGCGAGCAGACCATTTCCGTGGTGCGGGCGTTTTCCTACTTCTCGCACCTGGCCAATATCGCGGAAGACCAGCACCACATCCGCCGCCGCCGCGCCCACCTGCTGGCCGGCTCCAACCCTCAGCAAGGCAGCGTCAACTTCGCGCTGTGCAAGCTGAAGGAAGCCGGCGTCAGCCAGGAAACCGTGGCCACCTTCTTCCAGGACGCGCTGATTTCGCCCGTGCTGACGGCCCACCCGACCGAAGTGCAGCGCAAGTCCATTCTTGATGCGGAACACGACATCGCCCGCCTGCTGGCCGAGCGCGACCTGCCGCTGACGCCCAAGGAACAGGCCGCCAACATGCACCTGTTGCGCGCCCGCGTCGCCACGCTGTGGCAGACCCGCATGCTGCGCTACTCCAAGCTGACCGTGGCCGACGAGATCGAAAACGCCCTGTCCTACTACCGCATCACCTTCCTGCGCGAGCTGCCGGGCCTGTACGACGATATCGAAACCGACATCGCCGCCCACTACGGCCAGGCGCAAGCCACCAGCGCGCCCTACGTGCAGATGGGCAGCTGGATCGGCGGCGACCGCGACGGCAACCCCAACGTCAACGGCGGCACCATGGAGCACGCACTGACGCGCCAGGCCACCACCATCCTCGACTTCTACCTGGAAGAAGCGCACACGCTGGGCGCCGAACTGTCGGTGTCGACGCTGATGATCGCCTGCAGCCCGGCGCTGCAAGCGCTGGCCGACCAGTCGCCCGACCTGTCCGACCACCGCGCCGACGAGCCGTACCGCCGCGCCCTGATCGGCATCTACGCCCGCCTGGCCAGCACCGCCCGCGCACTGGGCGCGACCAACATCCTGCGCAAGGAAGTGGGGCACGCCGAGCCGTACGCGGCGGCGGCCGAGTTCGCGGCCGACCTGCAAGTACTGGTCGACTCGCTCAACGCCAACCACGGCGCCGTGCTGGTGCAGCCGCGCCTGTCCACCCTGAAGCGCGCAGCCGACATCTTCGGCTTCCACCTGGCCTCGCTGGACATGCGCCAATCGTCGGACATCCACGAACGCGTGCTGGCCGAGCTGTTCGCCAAGGCCGGCGGCCAGGCCGATTATTCGTCGCTGGACGAGGACGCCAAAGTGGCGCTGCTGCTGAGCGAGCTGTCGCAGCCGCGCCTGCTGTACTCGCCGTACATCGCCTACTCGGCCGAGACCGATTCCGAGCTGGGCGTGCTGCGCGCCGCGCGCCAGATCCGCGCGCTGTACGGCGCCCGCGCCATCCGCAACTACATCATCTCGCACACCGAAACCGTGTCCGACCTGCTGGAAGTGCTGCTGCTGCAAAAGGAAATGGGCTTGCTGCGCATCGCCGAGCAGGAGCTGGACCTGATGGTGATCCCGCTGTTCGAAACCATCCCCGACCTGCAGCGCGCGGCCGGCATCATGGAAGCCGTGATGGCGATCCCGCTGGTCAAGGCGCTGATCGCCAAACAGGGCCAGATCCAGGAAGTCATGCTGGGCTATTCGGACTCCAACAAGGACGGCGGCTTCCTGACCTCCAACTGGGAGCTGTACAAGGCCGAGACCCACCTGGTCACCGTGTTTGAAAAAGCCGGCGTCAAGCTGCGCCTGTTCCACGGCCGCGGCGGCACGGTGGGCCGCGGTGGCGGTCCGTCGTACGAGGCCATCCTGGCGCAGCCGCACGGCACCGTCAACGGCCAGATCCGCCTGACCGAACAGGGCGAGATCATCGCCTCCAAGTTCTCCAACAAGGACATCGGCCGCCGCAACCTGGAGCTGCTGGTCGCCGCCACGCTGGAGGCGAGCCTGATGCCGCAGTCGGAAGACGCCGACCACCAGGCCCAGCTGCGCCAGTTCGAAGCCATCATGGCCGAGATCTCGGACCGCGCCTACAAGGCTTACCGCAACCTGGTCTATGAAACCCCGGGCTTCACCGACTACTTCTTCGCCGCCACGCCGATCGCCGAGATCGCCGAGCTGAACCTCGGTTCGCGCCCGGCCTCGCGCAAGTCGACCAAGCGCATCGAAGACTTGCGGGCGATTCCATGGGGCTTCTCGTGGGGCCAGTGCCGTTTGCTGCTGCCGGGCTGGTACGGCTTCGGCAGCGCCCTCGGCGCCTGGGTCGCGGACGGCAAGCGCGACGAGCGCCTGGCCCAGCTGCAAGCGATGTTCAGGCAATGGCCGTTCTTCGCCACGCTGCTGTCGAACATGGACATGGTGCTGGCCAAGACCGACCTGGCGATCGCCTCGCGCTACGCCGAGCTGGTGCAGGACAAGGAACTGCGCGAACGCATCTTCAAGCGCATCACCGAAGAGCATGCGAACACGCTGTCCATCCTGCAAAGCATCACCGGCGCCACCGAGCGGCTGGCCGGCAACCCGCTGCTGGCGCGCTCGATCCAGAACCGCTTCGCCTACCTCGATCCGCTGAACCACTTGCAGGTTGAGCTGATCAAGCGCCACCGCGCCCTGTCCAGCGAACCGGGCAAGGCCGACGAGCGCGTGCATCGCGGCATCCATCTGTCGATCAACGGCGTCGCCGCCGGCCTGCGCAACACCGGCTAAGCCGTAACGCCCCCCTCCGAACGCCCCGGTACGCCGGGGCGTTTTTTTTATTTCCTTAAGGATTGGTCAAGCTGGTTAAATTAGCATTACAATATAAACAATACCACTTCTATCCGCCACCATGAAAAGCCTGATCGAATCGCTGGGAAAATCGAATATTGAAGAGGTCGTGGCAAGGCTGCAAGCCGCCATCGGCGGCATGCAACCGGCCGAAGGCGAGCTGCACAACATCATCGCCATCATGCCGCTGGCCTTGTTCATCAAGGATGCGCAATCGCGCGTCGTGCTGATGAACCCGGCCTGCGAGGCGCTGTGGGGCATCCCCTTCACCGCCATGCAGGGCAACGACGGCGCCGCCTTCTTCCCCGCCGAACAAACCGCCTACTTCCTGGAGCACGACCGCGCCGCTTTCGCCAGCGGCGAGCACCTCGTCTACGAAGAAGAGCTGTGGCACCCCGGCCTGGGCGAGAACCGCTGGCTGCAAACCCACAAGCTGCCCACCTACGACCAGCAGGGCCAGCCCCACCTGCTGATCGCCATGTGCGTCGACATCACCGACCGCAAGCGCGCCGAGCAGCTGCTGCAATCGTCGGTGCAGGAACTGCGGGCGCTGTCCGAACACCAGCACACGGTCAAGGAAAGCGAACGCCGCCGCATCGCCCAGGACATCCACGACGACCTGGCGCAAAACCTGCTGGCCTTGAAGCTGGACGTCGCCACCCTGCACGACCGCACACGCGAGCGCCAGCCGCTGCTGCACCAGCGCGCCGCGCAGGCGCTGCACACGCTGGACGCCAGCATCATCGCGGTGCGCGAGCTGATCAACGAACTGCATCCAAGCACGCTGGAACTGGGCCTGTCGGCCGCGATCGAGTGGCAGATGCAGCGGCTGGAACGCCGCCACGGCCTGCGCTGCCGCCTGGAGCTGATCGAGGACAGCGTGGCGCTGGACCAGCGCCAGATCTCCGGCATCTACCACGTGGTGCTGGCCGCGCTCGGCTACGTGTGCGGCCACGCCGGCACGCGCACCGTGCAAGCCACGCTCAATCTGCGGCCGGAGTTGCTGTCCATCGTCATCAGCGGCGACGGCCACCCCGACCAGCACACCGCGCAAGGCGTGCTGGACCTGGGCGGCATCCGTGAGCGCCTGGCCGATTTCGGCGGCGAACTGGCGGTGGCGCAGCTGGCCGGCGCCGGCACCGTGCTGCGCATGAACCTGCCGGGAGCGGGTTCCTCCAAATAGAGGATGCTCCCCTCCTTCTTTGCCGTTATGCTGTTGGCATGAAAAACTTGATGTGCCGCACTTTGCGGCTGGCCGCCGGCCTGATGCTGGCGGCCTTGCAACCGGCAAGCGCGGCCGAACACGCGCGCCTGCTGAACGACTACAACCACCGCGCCTGGACCGCCGCCCAGGGCGCGCCGGCGCAGATCCAGGCCATCACCCAGACCCGCGACGGCTGGCTATGGCTGTCGACGCCGACCGGTTTATACCGTTTTGACGGCCTCAACTTCGAACGGCGCGACCGCATCGGCGGCCACCCGCTGCGTTCGACCATCGTGCTGCCGCTGTACACCGCGCCGGACGGCGCGCTGTGGGTAGGCTACCGCTTCGGCGGCGCCAGCGTGTTCAAGGATGGCAAGGTGCGCCACTACGGCGCCGCCGAAGGCTTCCCGCCCGGCGCCACCTACAGCTTCAGCCGCGCACCGGACGGCGCCATGTGGGTGACCACCGCCGGCGGCCTGGCCTGGCTCAACGGTGAGCGCTGGCAGCGCATCGGCGCCGACAGCGGCTTCGACCCCGGCGCCAAATCGGTCTGGCAAGTGCTGTTCGACCGCGACGGCACGCAATGGGTGTCGAGCGACCGCGCCGTCTACTACCGCCGCCAGGGCGACAGCCGCTACCGCATCGCCAGCCCGGCCGACATCCGGCTGTCGTCGCTGGCCGCCGCGCCCGACGGCACCGTGTGGGCCTCGAACGGCAGCGACGCCAACTACCGCATGTCGCAGCAAGCGCCGGCCGGACGCCAGCCCGCCAAACCGGAGCTGCCCGGCAGCGGCATGTGGTTCGACCGCGCCGGCACCATGTGGCTGCTGAGCGAGAACCGGGTCGAGCGCATGCTGCCGGACGTGTTTCCCGATCCGCGCCAGCGCGTCACCCAGGAGCAGGGCTTGAGCGGCATGAATCCGCAAACCTTTTTCGAAGACCGCGAAGGCAATGTCTGGATCGGCACGGTCAGCGGGTTGGACCTGTTCCGCCCCAACCGCGCGCGGCCGCTGCCCAGCCATCTGGAGATCGTCACGCCGGGCCTGTATCCTGGCCCGGACGGCAAGGTCCGCATCAGCGGAGACAACGCGGGTTCGTGGCTGCTGGATGCCAGCGGCCGGCGCTACGACAGCTCGCCGCACGCCTTCCGCTCGGCCGCCGCCGGCCTGGACGGCCGCGCCGCGCTGGGCACGGCCGACGGCATCTGGCGGCCGGACGCGGGCGGCAGCGGCGTCATGATCCCGTCGCCGCCGACGGCGTTGAAGGATCGCATGGCGCCACGCGCACTGGCCCAGGATGGCAACGGCGACTGGTGGGCCAGCTACGTGAACCTCGGCATCTACCGCCACCACGAAGGCAGCTGGAGCCTGGTCGACGATCCCGCCCTGCCGGCCGCGCGCGTGCTGTCCATGCTGGCCGACCGCAGTGGCCGCATCTGGATAGGCTATCCCGACAACCGCATCGCCGTCATCGAACGCGGCGCCGTAAGCATGCTCGGCACGGCCCAGGGCCTGCGCATCGGCAATGTGCTGTCCATGGTCGAACGCAACGGCCACCTGTGGATCGCCGGCGAACTGGGTGCTGCCCTGTATGACGGCCAGCGCTTCATTCCGCTGCAACTGGCCGACGGCCATGAACTGCGCGGCATCAGCGGCCTGGTGGAAACGGCCGGCGGCGAGCTGTGGCTGCACGGCCATGACGGCGCCTTCCGCATCACCGCCGCGCAGCTCGGCCAGTTCCTGCGCACCGGCGCCGCAGTCGCCTACGAGTTGCTGGACAAGGACGACGGCGTCAGCGGCGGCATCCAGCCGACCGGGCCGTTTCCATCCATGGTCGAAGCCAGCGACGGCAGGCTGTGGGTGTCCGGCGTGGGCGGCGCGGCGACGATAGTGCCCGGCCGTACCGGACGCGACGCCACGCCGCCGCCGGTGGAAATCCGCACCGTCTCCAGCAACGGCAAAGCCTATCCGGTGACGGGGCCGCTGGAACTGCCGGCGGGCGCCAACAATCTGCAAATCGGTTTCAGCGCGCTGGGCCTGTCGATGCCGGACAAGATCGCCTTCCGCTACCGGCTCGAAGGCGTCGACAACGACTGGCAACAGGCCGACGGCCGCCGCGAGGCCTACTACACCAACCTGGGACCCGGCCGCTACCGCTTCCAGGTCATCGCCGCCAACAAGGATGGCGTCTGGAATACCGAGGGCGCGACACTGTCGGTGACGATGGCGTCGACCTTCACGCAAAGCCTGTGGTTCAAGGTGATCTGCCTGCTGGCGCTGGCGACGCTGGCTGCGCTGGCCTGGCGCTGGAGGCTGGCGCAGATCGCCCGCCTGATCGAAGCGCGCCACGTCGAACGCCTGAGCGAACGCGAACGCATCGCCCGCGCGCTGCACGACACGTTTTTGCAGGAGGCGCAAGGCACCATCCTGATGATGCAGCTGGCGATGGAGCAGATGCCCACCGCCCTGCCCGCGCGCGCCGCCATGGAGCGCGGCATCGGCTACATCGAGCAGGCGCTGATCGAGGGACGCGACGAAGTGCGCGGCCTGCGCTCGCCGCTGCGCGACAATGAAACGCTGGCGCAATCGCTGGAACGCTTCGGCCAGCGGCTGGCGGCTGGACTTTCGGCCAGTTTCCGGCTCGAACAAAAAGGCGCACCATACGCACTGCCCGTCATCACCGGCGATGAAGTGTTTTCCATCGGCCGCGAAGCCATCTGCAACGCCTTCCGCCACGCCAGGGCGAGCGAGATCGTCGTCGAGCTGGAGTATGGCTCAGAGCAGCTGACCTTGCTGGTGCGCGACAACGGCCAGGGCATCGCGGCGGACACGCTGGCGCAAGGCGGCCGCAGCGGCCATTGGGGCCTGGTCGGCATGCGCGAGCGGGCCGCCCGGGTCGGCGCCATGATAGAGATGGGCAACCGCAGCGAAGGCGGCGCGTTCGTGCGCCTGACTTTGCCTGCTATGTACGCCAGCGCATAGACGGCGCGGCGCGGTCTTGCTGTAATCAGGCAGTTATATTCCCACCCCCACGAGGAGCGAACACATGAAGCTGAAAGACAAAGTCTGTATCGTCACCGGCGCCGCCAGCGGCATCGGCAAGGAAATCGCCCTGGTCTACGCGCGCGAAGGCGGCAAGATCGTCATCGCCGACCTGAACCTGGAAGCGGCGCAAGCCACGGCCGACGAACTGAAGGGCGCCGGCCACCAGGCCATGGCCATCGCCATGAACGTGGTCGATGAAGCGCAGGTCAACGCCGGCATCGCCAACGTGGTCGAGGCCTGGGGCCGGATCGACGTATTGGTCAGCAATGCCGGCATCCAGATCATCCACCCGGTCGAAGACTTCCCTTACGAGGACTGGAAGAAACTGTTGTCCATCCACCTGGACGGCGCCTTCCTGACCACCAAGGCTTGCCTGCCGCATATGTACAAGGCCGGCAGCGGCAGCGTGATCTACATGGGCTCGGTGCATTCGAAGGAAGCGTCCAAGCTCAAGTCCGCGTATGTCACGGCCAAGCATGGGCTGATCGGGCTGGCCAAGGCGGTGTCGAAGGAAGGCGCGGAACATGGCGTGCGCGCCAACGTGATCTGCCCTGGCTTCGTGCGTACGCCGCTGGTCGACAAGCAAATCCCCGAGCAGGCCAAGACGCTGGGCATCTCGGAAGAGGACGTCATCAAGAAAGTGATGCTGGCCGATACCGTGGACGGCAAGTTCACCACGGTGGAGGATGTGGCCGAAGTGGCGCTGCTGTTCGCCAGCTTCCCGTCGAACGCGCTGACCGGACAATCGCTGGTGGTCAGCCACGGCTGGTTCATGCAATAGGAGGTCGACATGGCCACGCTGACGCCGGCAGCTGAACTGGCTGCCAGAAGCACGCCCTATCCGAACGACAGCGCCGACTACCGGGCCGCGCGCACGGCCTTGCTGGCGGAAGAGATAGAACTGCGGCGGCACATCGAACGCGTGGCCGCGCAGCGCCGCGCCCTGCCCCTCGGGGGCGAGGCGCCGGACTACAGCTTCATCGACGAGAACGGCAAGACGGTGAAGCTGGCCGAGCTGTTCGGCCGGCACGATACGCTGGTCACCTATTTCTGGATGTACGGCCCGCAGCGCGAGCGGCCGTGCCCGATGTGCACCGCCTTCCTGGGCGCCATCGACATTCCGTCGCGCGACCTGACGCAGCGGGTGGCGGTGGCGGTGCTGGGACGGTCGCCGGTGTCGCGCCAACTGGCTTTCGCGCGCGAGCGCGGCTGGCGCAACCTGGCCTTTTACCAGTGCGTCGGCGACGACTATCCGCGCGACTATCGCGGCCTGGCGCCGGACGGCAGCGAGTGGCCGGCGCTGGACGTCTGGGTCAAACGCGACGGCAAGGTTCACCATTTCTGGGCAAGCGAACTCGGTGGCACCGAAGATCCGGGCCAGGATCCGCGCGGCGCTCCGGACCCTACGCCGCTGTGGAACATCCTCGACCTGACGCCGCGTGGGCGCGGCGCCGACTGGTATCCGAAGCTATCATCAGCGTCCCAGCGTCATCCGCTTCAGCAGTATGTTGAAGTCCATCTCGCGCTGGGTTAGCAGGCTTTGGGCGTAGCCGCTCTCGCAGGACGCCTTCGCCTCATCGCCGGATATGCCCACCACCCTGCCCTTCAGGCCGGAATTGAACACGCCCTGCACCGCCGCGACATGGGCGTCGATGGCGGCGTCCGTGGCATCGGGCTGGCGGGCGCGCATCTGCTGTATCAACTGCACCTTGTACAACTGGCGCAGGATCAGCAGCGCATCCGCGTTGTTCTCCTTCCACTGCGCCATCACGGCCGTCAGGGCGTCGACCGCATCCGGCGCCACTACCTTGCAGCGCTCAAGCAGCAGCGCGTGATAGGTGTCGAAGTCGATCTGCGCCAGCTGGATGCCGGCCGCGACATCGATCGTCTCGCCGGCGGCCGCAACGGGCGCTGCGGCCAACGCCCATGCCAGGACTATGTTTCGTATCATCTCGTCGCCTTAATTCAGCGTTGACAGGAAAGGCAGCAAACCCGCCACCACATGCGCGGCCATCACAGGGAACAGCCGGCAGGTACGGGCGTAGTAGATGCTGAACACCAGCCCCATCGCCAGTACCCCGGCTGCGCCCGCAGGCCCTTGGTACCAGTGGCAAAGCAGCCGCACCAGCATCACGATGCCGACCGCGTTGGAGGCACCAAAACGCCGCAAGCCACGTTGCAAGTATGCCAGCAAGAACACATCCTCGAAAGCGCTGTTGACCAGCGCCAGCGGCAGCAGGCCATACAGCGTGATATGCGACGGCGCCATCCGCACGCCGACCGGCTGCTCGCCAAACAGCATCCCGGCAACCGTGCTGGCCATGCATGCGGCGGCATACAGCACGACGCCCACACCCAGCCCGCCCCAGGATGGCCTGGGCAGCAAGGTCGCCAGCGGATAGCCGCCCTGCCGCAGCAACGCCAGCGCCACGCAGGCGGACAGTAGTTCCTGCGCAATGACGCCGGCAAAGGCGCGGTCGCTGAAATCCGGCACGCCAAAGCCGCCGGACGCCATGCTCAACGAGTACACGATGAAGCTGCCGAAGCAGATGGCCATGACCAGCAGTGCCTGCCGGACCGGCGTGTGCGGCACGTCCGGCCCATGATCGGCGGGTACGGCGCGCTCCGGCGCCTGAGTACCGCCGCGCTCGCGCCAGCGATACAGCATGCCTCCGCATAGCACGCCCAGCGCCACGGCCAGATGCCATATCGTGCGGCGCAGCGCCGAGCCGGTGTGCGGCAGTTCCGCGAACACGGTGTACACCAGCACCCCCGCCACCATCAGCGCGAGCGCCCGCCACGACGCGCGCGGCGACCAGCGCGCCACCAGGACGCCGGCCACCGCGCCGCCGGCAAGATCCAGCAGTTGCAGCCAGAGCCAGAGCGCGGTGTCCGAATGGTCGTTGAAACGTTCGAGCGGCGTGGCGCCAGGCGGATAGCGCAACTCCATCAGGTAGAGATGTACAAGACCGAGGAACATCACCGCAGCACTGCCGGCCAGCAGGCCGAGCCACATGTTGCGGAGTCGGGGGCGATAGACTTGGTTTTCCATGCACAGGCCGGTATTTTCGATACCGCTAGTGTATTGCAAGCAAGCCAGAAAAAATGCGTGGTTTGTCACCGCATAAAAAAAGGGAGGCGCGCGGCCTCCCTTCTTCATGACTAGTCCGACGCTTAGTTCTGCGTCAGGAAAGTCTTCAGCTTGTCCGAGCGCGACGGCTGGCGCAGCTTGCTCATGGCCTTGGCTTCGATCTGACGGATACGCTCGCGGGTCACGTCGAACTGCTTGCCCACTTCTTCCAGCGTGTGGTCGTTCGACATTTCCACGCCGTAGCGCATGCGCAGCACCTTGGCTTCGCGCGGGGTCAGCGAATCCAGCACTTCCTTGATGACGTTGCGCATCGAGGCGTGCAGCGCGGCATCCAATGGCGCCAGCGTGGTGTTGTCTTCGATGAAGTCGCCCAGCTGCGAATCGCCGTCCTCGCCCATCGGCGTTTCCATCGAGATCGGCTCTTTGGCGATCTTCATGATTTCGCGGACTTTGTTTTCCGGCATTTCCATCTTGACGGCCAAGGTCGCCAGGTCCGGCTCGCTGCCGGTTTCCTGCATGATCTGGCGCGAGATGCGGTTCATCTTGTTGATCGTTTCGATCATGTGCACCGGCACGCGGATGGTGCGGGCCATGTCGGCGATCGAACGGGTGATGGCCTGGCGGATCCACCAGGTCGCGTAGGTCGAGAACTTGTAGCCGCGACGGTATTCGAACTTGTCCACCGCCTTCAGCAGGCCGATGTTACCTTCCTGGATCAAGTCCAGGAATTGCAGGCCGCGGTTGATGTACTTCTTGGCGATCGAAATCACCAGACGCAAGTTGGCGACCGTCATTTCACGCTTGGCCTGGCGCGCGCGTTTTTCGCCGGCGGCCATCTGCTTGTTAATCTTGCGCAGGTCGGCCAGCGGCAGCGCCACACGGGCTTGCAGGTCGATCATTTTCTTTTGCAGCTCTTTCACCGCAGGCACGTTACGGCCCAGGATGGCGCTGTACGGATAAGCGCTGTCGACTTCGCCGTCAACCCAGTCCAGGTCGCATTCATTGCCAGGGAAGACCTTGATGAAGTGGGCGCGCGGCATGCCGCATTTGTTCACGCACAGTTCCAGCACGGCGCGCTCGATGTGGCGCACTTCTTCCATCTGGCCGCGCAGCGTGTCGCACAGCTTCTCGACCACCTTGGCGGTGAAGCGGATGCCCAGCAGCTCGGCCGAAATGGCTTCCTGCGCCGACACGTAGGCCTTGGAGCCGTAGCCGCCGCTGGCCTTGCGCATCTTGTCGTACTGGGTCGAGATGACGTCGAACTTTTCCAGCGCGGCTTTCTTCAGCTGCGCCAGCTGCTCGGTCGAGAAGCCCGCCGCGCCGCCGTTGGCGTCGCCGTCTTCTTCCTCGACTTCTTCTTCCTCTTCTTCGTCTTCATCCGACGCGGCAGCAGGCGCGGCCGATACGGCCGGCGTGTTGTTCGCTTCGTTCAGGTCGACGAAGCCGTCCACCACTTCGTCCACTTTCAGTTCGTCGGCTTCGATCTTCTTGGCCAGCGCGACGATCTCGGCGATCGTGGTCGGGCAAGCGGAGATGGCCTGGATCATGTCCTTCAGGCCGCCTTCGATACGCTTGGCGATCTCGATCTCGCCTTCACGCGTCAGCAGCGCCACGGCGCCCATCTCACGCATATACATGCGGACCGGGTCGGTGGTGCGGCCGAAGTCGGAGTCGACGGTCGACAGCGCGGTCGCGGCAGCCGCTTCCACTTCATCGTCCGAGGTGACGGTGGCGACGCTGTCGGTCAGCAGCAGCGATTCGGCATCCGGCGCGCGCTCGTAGATGGCGATGCCCATGTCGTTGAAGGTCGCGATGATGCCTTCGATCGCTTCAGGGTCGACAATGTTTTCCGGCAGTTGGTCATTGATCTCGGCGTAGGTCAGGAAGCCGCGTTCCTTACCCATGTTGATCAGGTTCTTGATCTGTGTGCGGCGGCGTTCCAGCTCTTCAGCCGTGCTCTTCGAATCCACGCCCAGCATGTCGGCGGCGCCGCCCTTGGCTTTGCGCTCGCGGGCCTTGGACACGGCCTTCAGTTCGGCGCGTTCAACCGCGTTCAGTGCCGCGACTTCGTCGTTTTCCGGCGTGAATTCGGACGGCTTGCGGCCACGGCGGCCAGGTACCTTGACGCTAGGCAGCAGATAGCCGGAAGTGTCGATCGAGGCCAGCGTGGCGGCGTCCGTCACCTGGCTGACGGCCGGGCCGGCGGTCACGATGACGACTGGCGCAGGCTCGGCCTTGGCGGCACGGACCAGCTTGGATTTCGGTGCGGCCTTGACCACGACCGCAGGCGCGCTGGTTTCAGCGGCCGGCGCGACGGCAGCCTTGCGCGCCACCTTGACGGTCTTGACCGGCGCGTCCGCGCTGTCGGCCTGCTGCACCGCCACTTGCGCTTCCGCCTGGGCCGCTTCGGCCGCGGCGCTCAAGCGCGTTTTCTTTTTGACTACCGTTACTTTGCTCGCTGCCTCTTGCGCATTATCGATCACATAAGATAGAGTCGTCTTTGGCACCACCAGCGGAGCGGAGCTGGTACGGGCGGCCTTGACGGACAACGTTAAAGTTTTCGGCGTTTTTGTCATTAAATATCTCTCAATGCGTATTCGCCAGAAAATACAAAATGCCATAGCCAGCGCCGACCGTTACCGGTGCGCACAGATGGAAATGTTGTAATTTAGCTGACGATTATCTGCGGAATAAAAAAAGCCCGCATCCAACAACGGGCTTGTTTCTCTTTTCAGTGAAGAATAGGGAGAGGGCAAAGTATGCCGTATAGCGCGACATCAGGATAATTGATAGTACCTATATCCGACATCTTAAAACCATATAACAAGGGCTACAAACTCTTGTCAGACCGTCCAAATCGCATCCTGTACCAAACTGAAACGCACCGTCCTGCAAAAGTGCGTCTCGCATTATACACGTTTTGGCGTGCGAACGCACCTCCCCCGTCCAACTGGCGTATGATGGTGCCGTGGTCATTTTTACATCATGGCCTAAAAGGCACTGCAATCCCGTAGTGCCCATGATATGCTGACGCCTCTTGCTTAAACTATGAAGTCGATGAACACTAGCCTCACCCCTCAGGCGCCGGCATCCGAGCCCGCAGCCACTGCCGCCACCGCGGCTCCTGCAGCTCTTACCCCGCGCAGCTTGCTGAAACAATTGCAGACCCAATTCCCGGCCTTCCGCGATTTCCTGCCTTTGTCGATTGGTATCGACAAGCAGATCCTCGCCGTCATGCCTGAACTGGACCGCAAGACCATGCGTACCGCGCTCGGCATCCATACCGGATCGCTGCGCTATCTGAAAGTCATGGAAAAAGCCAAGGTGCGCCACGATCTGGACGGCACCCCTGGCGCCGAAGTGACGGACACCCACCGCGCCCACGCCACCCAGGTATTGCAGGAACGCTTCAAGAAAGAAGCCGAACGCAAAAAGGCGGAACGCGACGCGGCTGCGGCCGAAGAAGCGGCCCGCGTGCGCGCCGACAAGCTGAACCAGCTGACCGCGAAGTTCTCGCGCAAGGGTTGAGTTGGCGTTGACTACGCAACAGCAGGCGGCGCCGGCGGAAGCCGAGCTGCCGCCCTACGTGGGTCTGCGCATCGGCGATGTGCAGATGATCGCCACGCTGGAGCAAGCCATCGCCGCGCGCGACATCTTGCTGGCCACCGACGCCATCGGCTTCGATACCGAATCGAAGCCGACCTTCACCAAGGGCGAGACCTCGACCGGCCCGCACCTGATCCAGTTTTCCACCGACCACAAGGCTTATCTGTTCCAGATCGGCAGCAGCATTTCCGCGCCCATGCGCGAAGTGCTGCAAGCGGTGCTGGAAGCGCCTGCCCTGCTGAAGGTGGGCTTCGGCCTGTCCGACGACGTCAAGCGGCTGCACGCCAAGCTGGCGATACGCGCGGCCGGCGTGGTCGATTTATCGGTGGCGCTGCGCACGCCGGGCCAGCGCAACGACCTCGGCGCCAAGACCGCCGTCGCCAAGTTCTTCGGCCAGAAACTCCAGAAGTCCAAGAAGATCTCCACCACCAACTGGGCGCTGCCGCGCCTGAACGAAAAACAGATCCTGTACGCCGCCGACGATGCCCAGGTCGCGCTGCGCGTCTACCGCCACTTCATCGCCGCCGGCAACAAGCTGCCGCCGATGAAAGCCGTTAAACTTCCCCGTCCGCCCAAGCCTTTATAGAAGCGATCTGGTATCCTTGCCAGATAGATACGACCTCAAGGAATGGCATGTCCACATTTTCCGTCGTGCGCGCATGCGCCACGCTGGCTGTCGCCGGCTGGTGCATGCCGTCATTGGCCGCCGCGCCAGCCACCCTGCCCGACACGCTGGAACAACGCGTGGCCGCCTGCATCGCCTGCCACGCCGTCAAGGAGCGCGGCGACGCCTTCTTCCCGCGCATCGCCGGCAAGCCGGCCGGCTATCTGTACAACCAGCTGGTCAATTTCCGCGAAGGCCGGCGCCACTATCCGATGATGACCTATATGGTCGACCATCTGCCGGACGCCTATCTGCGCGAGATCGCCGAGTACTTCTCGCAGCAGCATCCGCCCTATCCGCCGGCCCAGGCCGGCAGCGGCGCCAGCGCCAGCGCGGCCTCGCTGGCGCGCGGCCAGGCGCTGGTGCAGCAAGGCGATGCGACCAAGAAGATCCCGGCCTGCGTGGCCTGCCACGGCAGCACGCTGACCGGCGTGACGCCCGCCATCCCCGGCCTGATCGGCCTGCCCAGCGACTACGTCAACGCCCAGTTCGGCGCATGGAAGAACAAGGTGCGCCGCGCCGCCGCGCCGGACTGCATGGCGGAGATCGCCAACAGGCTGAACGAGGCCGACATCGCCGCCGTCTCCGGCTGGCTCAGCAAACAGACGCCGGACGCCGCCGCCCGCCCCGGCGCCGCCGACAGCATCGCCATGCCCCTGCCGCTGAACTGCGGCAGCGTGCCAGCACCATAAGGGGCCGCATATGAAGAAAATTATTTATACCGTTATCGCGCTGCTGGCGGCCGGCCTGTTGTTCGTGCTGTTCGGCGGTTCCGACGATACCGGCCCGGCGCCCGCCGTCACCGCCAAACTGGCGCCGGCCGAGAAAGTCGCGCGCGGCGCCTACCTGGCCAAGGCCGGCGACTGCATGGCCTGCCACACCGTACGCGGCGGCGCGCAATACGCCGGCGGCCGCGCATTGCAAACGCCGTTCGGCAACGTCATCTCGCCCAACATCACATCGGACCAGGCGACCGGCATCGGCAGCTGGAGCTCCGACGACTTCTGGCGCGCGCTACACAACGGCAAGTCCAAAGACGGCCGCCTGCTGTACCCGGCCTTCCCCTACACCAACTACACCCGCATCACGCGTGACGACGCCGATGCGCTGTACGCCTACTTCCAGACGGTGCCGGCGGTTTCGCAGGCCAACCAGGCGCATACCTTGCGCTTCCCCTACAACCAGCAATTCATGCTGGCCGGATGGCGCGCGCTGTACTTCAAGCCCGCCGTGTTCCGCGAAGACACGAAACAGTCGGTGGACTGGAATCGCGGCGCCTACCTGGTGCAGGGCCTGGGCCATTGCAGCGCCTGCCACAGCGCGCGCAACACGCTGGGCGCGACCGATGGCGAAGGCTTGTCCGGCGGCTTGATCCCGGTGCTGGGCTGGTATGCGCCGTCGCTCAACTCCGGCGCCGAGGCCGGGCTGGGAGAATGGATGCAGCCACACATCGCGCAACTGCTGAAGACCGGCGTATCGCCGCGCGCGACCGTGTTCGGGCCGATGGCGGAAGTGGTGCAGCAAAGCCTGCAATACCTGAGCGACAGCGACATCAACGCGATGGCGGTCTACCTGAAAGCCTTGCCGGGTGACGGCAAGAAATCCGAGTTCGAACGCGACAAGGGGGCGGAAGCGGTGGCCTATCTGGCCGCAGGCGCCAAGCTGTACGAGAAGCACTGCGCGGATTGCCACGGCGCCGGCGGAGGCGGCCTGCCGCCTGGCTATCCGCCGCTGGCGGGCAACCGCGCGCTGACGATGGAACAGGCGGTCAACCCCATCCGCATCGTGCTCAACGGCGGCTTCGCACCCGGCACCGAAGGCAATCCGCGTCCATACGGCATGCCGCCGTTCGGCCATGTGTTGAACGATACGGAAGTGGCGCAAGTGGTGTCCTACCTGCGCAGCGCCTGGGGCAACAACGCACCGCCGGTCAACGGCAACGACGTCAACCGCTATCGCGCGATTCCGCTGGATTGAGGAGACTTGCATGGAGTACTACCACGGCACCCGGGCCGACCTGAAGGAAGGCGATCTTATCGAGCCGGGCTACACCTCCAACTACGGCAGCAGGCGCAAGGCCAATCATGTGTATCTCTCCGCCACGCTGGAGGCGGCGACCTGGGGCGCTGAGCTGGCGCAGGGCGACGCGCCCGGCAGGATCTATATCGTGGAGCCGACCGGCCCGATCATGGACGATCCGAATCTGACGGACAAGAAATTCCCCGGCAACCCAACCAAGTCCTACCGCTCACGCGAGGCGCTGCGGGTGGTCGGCGAGGTCAAGGATTGGAAGGGCCATGCGCCCGAAGTGCTTCAGGCGATGAAGGACCACGTCGAGAAACTCAGATTGCAGGGCATTGAGGCAGTCGACGATTGAGTAGCGCCGCGATCTCGCTCAGGCTGGCAACCTCATAGTCGGGCAGCGCTTCCGACGCGTTGGCCAGGCCGTCGGGATTGAACCAGCAGCTTTCGATGCCATACCGGTTGGCGCCCAGGATGTCCGCGTCCAGCCGGTCGCCGACGATGATCGCATCTTCCTTGGCAAACGGCTTGGCCATGTTGGCGGCATATTCAAAGAAGCGCACATCCGGCTTGGCGTAGCCGCAGGCTTCGGATGTGGCGACGAAGGAAATGTACGGCGCCAGCCCCGAGCTGGCGATGCGGCGGTTCTGGATGGCTTCAACGCCATTGGTGATGATGCCCACCTCGCCCATGGCGGACAGCGTCTCGCACACCTGCCTGGCGCCATCGATGAGGACCACGGTATCCGGCAGCGACTCCAGATAGAGGCTGCTTGCCGCTTCCGGATCGAGCTCAATGCCGTTCGCCTCGAAGGTCTTGCGGAAGCGCTCCACCTTCAGGAAGTCCTTGGTCACTGCGCCAGTCTCGAAGCGCCGCCACAGTTCCACATTGATCGCCTGGTACTGCTGGAAAATCCCGTCCACGCTATCGCGCAGACCCAGCTCCTGCATGGTGCGTACGAAAGAAAGTTTTTCGGACGCCCTGAAATCCAGCAGCGTATCGTCCAGGTCAAAAAGGAATAATCTGTGCTTCATAACTTCTCATTAAAATTGTGCGTCAAGCCGAAGCGAACTCGCTGACCATCACGTAATAGCCATCAAGGTCGCGCAGCGCGAATTCCCGGGTGCCTGTGGCCGGGTTCAGATGCGGCTCCTCCGCCAGCGCTGCGGCCAGGCCGCGTGCGCGCAACAGCGCCTCATCGAAGTCATCCACCCGGAAGAATAGCAGCAAGCCGTTGCCGGGCTGCGCAAGGTCGGGGCTGGTCAAGGTCGGATGCTCATGCGCGCCCCACTGGTGCAGGCACAGCAGGACCGTGCCATCGTCGTCCAGGAGCTGGCCGAAGTACTCATGCGCCGGCCCCGTTGCCTCCTGGCCGAACAGCGATTGATACCACTTGAAACTTTGCGCGACATCCGCCACGCCGATGATGGTCCAGGTCCGTTTCATGACTTCCTCCTGCAAGCAGGTATCTGCTAGTAGTGCTCGGCGAAACCGATACGGTCGGTAGTGGCGTTGCGGGCGTCTTCCACGCTGACCTTGCCGGCAGCCAGCAACGCGCGCAGCGAAGCGTTCATCGTGTGACAGCCCTCGCCCGGCTTGGTTTCCATCCAGTTGCGCAGTGCCGACACCTGGCCGGTGGCGATCATATTGACCACATCCGGATTCGAAGTCAGGCACTCGGTGGCCAGGTGGTAGCGGTCGCCGTCCACCGACGGTAGCAGCGCCTGGCACAGCACGCCGCGCAGCGCATGCGCCAGCGCTTGCGACTGCGGCTCGGCATTGCCCAGCAGGCGCACCATCTTCTGCAAGCCCAGCTCGGTCGAGCGCGCATGCAGCGAGGCCAGCACCAGCGGGCCGGATTCGGCCAGCGCCAGCGCTTCCTGCGCCGTCTGCGCATCGCGGATCTCGCCGATGACGATCACGTCCGGCCGTTCGCGCAAGGCGTCCAGCGCGCCCAGGTAGAAGCTCTCGACGTCGCCGTCGAAGCCCACTTCGCGCTGGGTGATGACGCACTGGCGCTGCGGGATCAGCGTTTCCACCGGATCTTCAATCGTGATGATGTGGCCGGAACGGTGCTTGTTGATCTCGTCGAGCATGGCGGCGATGGTGGTCGACTTGCCCTGGCAAGTGTCGCCGATGATCAGCACCAGCCCGCTGGTGAGCTTGGCGAAGTTCTGCTCGGCCGGGCGCAGGCCCAGCTGGGCGAGCGCCATCGGCTCCTTGGGGAAGCGGCGGATCACGCAGCCCAATCGCTTCTTGCCCTGGAAGCTGAAACAGTTGGCGCGGATGCGCGCCGTGTGCAAATCGACCGCGCGGTCGAAGGCGCGGTCCTGGATGCGTTCGGCCCAGTTCGGCTCGACCACTTCGAAAAATTCCTGCAGCTCCTCGCGCGTGATCGGCGAATCCGTCACCGCCACCAGCCCTTTCGGCTGGCGCAGCAACAGCGGGCTGTTCTGGTGGATCAGGATGTCGCTGAAGATCAGCTTGGAATTCAGCAGATGCAGAATCTGCTCGACAAGGGTGCCGAAGACCGGATGGTCCTCGTTTTCGATGTAAGTCAGGGTACGAATTTGCGACGACTGGTAATTTTCCATCTCTACTCTGATCTCCGTGGGGTCGGTGAAGCTCCTCGGACGATTATAAGAGAAAACTTGCAGTACCGAAATTTTTTCAGCTGCGGACCTTGGGATATTTGAAGCCGGTGCGCAGGTCCATGCTGTAGCGTTGCTTGCCTTCCGTGACCAGCACGTGGTCGGGCGGTTCCTCACCGGCCAGCGCGCGGTAGAAGATCGGCAAGCCCTCGCCCTTGCGGACCAGGTCGTCGCAGCGTTCGTAGACATTCGGACAACCGGTTTCCGCCAGCAGCGCCTGCACGATGGGGACTTTCCAGGCATCGACGCCGGCCGACTGGAACTGGCAGATCAGATAGCCCTGCACGCCGCCCCAGCTGTCGACCAGCAGGCCGGACAGGCCGTCCTCGTCGCCGCGCACCACCGGCACCAGCTCGTTCGGGCCGGCGGCGCGCACGGCGGCCGCGCGCTTGGCGATGGCGGCCTTGACGCGGCGCTTGATCAGCGCATGGTCGACCGGCTCGTCTTCCTTGTAGGTCCAGATGCGGGCGCAGATCTGCGACTTGGCGTTGTAGGCGGCGCGGCCGATGAACTGGCGCGACGAGGTCTGCACGGTGGCGGTGGCGCCGGGCTTGTTCTTTTCCTGCGGCCGGCCTTCGACGCGCTCGACGGCGGAAGCGTAAATCCAGGGGGCGCCGGCCAGCAAGCTCTTTTCCTTGCCCTGTTTGATGGTGATGATCAGCATGTAAGTCCAATGTGTGCTGCGTTGCAGCGTGCGGTGTTGCGGGATAGCCCGAATGATACCTCATGCCGGCCTTGCCGCCGCCGGGCGCGCCGTCTGCTCCCCGCCTGCTGCATTCTGTTCCGCCCCTGGTGCAATCTGTCGCAGCCGGGTTCCGTGCGCGGGGTGGAGTCCGTAGTATCCAACCTCAAGAGCCGTACCAACCATTCCGAGGAGACCATCATGGCAAACCCATCCATCCGCAGCGCCCTGCGCGTCCTGTTCCTGTCCGCCGGCCTGCTGGCCGTCGCCGCGCCGGTTGGCGTGGCCTGGGCCGGTCCGCTGAGCTGGTTCCATGGCGAGCGCGTGCAAGGCAGCGGCAAGATCGTCAAGCAGAACCGCGAGCTGGGCCACTTCACTTCGCTGGCGACCAGCGTCAGCGGCAACGTCGAAATCCGCATGGGCAACACCGAAAGCATCAGCATCGAGACCGACGACAACCTGCAGGCGCTGATCGAGACGGTGGTCGACAACGGCACGCTGCGTATCCGGCCGACGCGCAAGGACGTCAACCTGGAGTCGCGCACGATGAAGATCGTGGTGCAGGCGCGCTCGATCGAGAAGATCGCCGTGGCCGGTTCCGGTTCGGTCGATGTCGACAAGCTGCGCGCCGAGAGCCTGACGTTCGATGTGGGCGGTTCGGGTTCGATCAATGCGCGCAACCTGGAGAGCGAGTCGGTGGCGATCTCGCTGGGCGGCAGCGGCAACCTGAAGGCCAGCGGCAATGTCGAACGCTTGCAGGTATCGGTCGCGGGGTCGGGACGGGTGCAGGCCGGCCAGTTGGCGGCGCGCGACGCGACGGCCAGCATCAGCGGCTCGGGCCAGGCGACGATATGGGCCAAGCAGACGCTGAACCTGAGCGTAGCCGGCTCCGGCGACATCGCCTACTACGGCGATCCGCAGGTGACCAAGAGCGTGATGGGTTCGGGTACGATCAAGCGGCTGGGCGGTTCGCCGCAATAGTCAGACTATGAAAAAAGACCATTCGGATCGGCGCCAGCCACCAGGCGAGTAACCCACTCGCTGAGCTGGCGCGCATCCGCAATGGCAATTTTTTTATTGGCTTCCACAGGAAGAACGGCATCAGATTTTGCGAGCAAGCCGTAAAGAGCCTCTATCCACGCTTTACGATCCTCTTCGCGCCCTTCTTCCCAGCCCTCGTCCCATCCTTCCGCTAGCCCGTCTGCGTGGCCTTCTGCACGCCCCTCAATGCGTCCATGTTTGAGGCCATCCGCATATCCTTTGTCCCGGCCTGCATAAAGAGCATCTCGCATCCCGCCGTACCGCGCCTTTTTTATTTCCGCTTCCAGCACTGTCTGCGTATCCTGATCCCTTGGAATTCCAAACTTCTCGGTAATCTCAGCTTTCTTTTTCCGTATTAGTTCTTTTTCCTCATAGTCCCAAAGCTCCTCTACCGTATTGAATCGCTTGTCGAAAAGCATAGTTGCCCCCTCCTCGAAGTTCGTCCCTGCAGTCATACTAGTACCGTCAAATTCGTCCTGCAAGGTCGACTGGACCCAACGCATCAAACTTTCACGCGCCCGGGAAAAATCTGGATCTGCCAGTCGCTTACGGAACTGGCGTAGCGCCACCCTCATCTCTGAAGCGGCCAGATCCTGAAGCAGCAAGCCCACATACACCTGCATCCGCAAGGCCATCCAGCGGTCGGAGCGGGCCTGGAACTCCAGCAGGATGTAGACATAGACCCACTCCCCGCCCACCTTGGCCCGCCACACCATGTCCTGATGGCGTTGCTTGCCGCGGTCGCTGGCGTAGCTGGCGTTGATACGCTCAAAGGCGCCGACTTCCAGCGACCTGGCCCAGTCGGCTGGCAAAAACCCGGCCAGCAAATCCCGCACGATCTCGGGATGCGCGAAAAGTTGGCGGTAAAGCGTATCGCTGCGGGTGTTCATCCAAAAAATTGTAGCGTTCGCCTGTAGACGCGGGTAGCCTAGGCGGGCGCGGTTTGGCCAGCATCAATCCGGCGCGACTACAACACCCACAACAAGGAGATCCGCTTGAACGTCATCGCCATGTCCCTCCGCCGCGCCTTCGCGCTGCCGCTATTGCTGCTGGCCTGCTCCACCGCCAACGCCGCCGACACCAACCCGCCCGCCATCACCGCCGTCAAAGCCGCCCACATGCTCGACGTGCGCAGCGGCGCGCTGATCGACAACGCCGTGGTCCTCATCAGCGGCGAACGCATCACCGCCGCCGGCAGCAAGCTGGCGATCCCGGCCGGCGCCCAGGTCATCGACCTCGGCAACAAAACCCTGCTGCCCGGCCTGATCGACATGCACACCCACCTGACCAACGATCCGCAGGATTCCGGCTATTCCGTGGTCGCCAAATCGGTACCGCGCGCCACGCTGACCGGCGCCAAGAACGCCCGCCTGACGCTGCAGGCCGGCTTCACCACCGTGCGCGACGTCGGCGCCGACGCCTATACCGACATCGGCCTGCGCGACGCCATCAACGACGGCGACGTGCCCGGCCCGCGCATGGCCGCCTCCGGCCCACCGCTGAGCATCACCGGCGGCCACTGCGACGACACCATGCACGCCCCCGAATACAAGATCACCGCCCTCGGCGTGGCCGACGGCGCTGATGAAGCGCTCAAGGTCACGCGCCGCAACATCAAGTACGGCGCCGACGTCATCAAGATCTGCGCCACCGGCGGCGTGCTGTCCTTCGGCGACGACCCGCGCACCTCGCAATACACGCTGGAAGAATTGAAAGCCATCATCAGCGACGCCCACCGCCTCGGCCGCAAAGCCGCCGCCCACGCGCACGGCGGCGACGGCATCAAGCTGGCGGTGCTGGCCGGCGTCGATTCGATCGAGCACGGCTCCTACATCGACGACGAAGGCATCAAGCTGATGAAGGAACACAAGACCTGGCTGGTGCCCACGCTCTACCTGGGCGACTGGCTGATCGAAAACGCCGAAGCGATCAAGCTGCCCAAGCCGCTGCTGGAAAAAGCCAAGGTGGTGCTGCCGACGGCGCGCGTGAACATCGGCCGCGCCATCAAGGCCGGCGTGCCGATCGCCTTCGGCACCGACGCCGCCGTCTATCCGCACGGCCTGAACGCGCGCGAGTTTGGTGTGCTGGTTAAATTGGGCATGACGCCGATCCAGGCGATCCGCACGGCCACCGTCAACGCCAGCGAACTGCTGGGCTGGACCGACCGGGTAGGCACCATCGAGGCCGGCAAGTTCGCCGACCTGATCGCCGTCGATGGCGAACCGCTGAAGGATGTGAAGACGCTGGAGAGCGTCCAGTGGGTGATGAAAGGCGGCGCGGTCGTCAAATAAGCCGCGCTGCCTGCGTCAATGCTGGCGCAGGTCCGTGCCGGACGGCGCCGGCAATACTTCCAGCACCGGCGCCGGCGCCTTCAGTTTGACGGCGCTGTCGCCGGGGATCTCGTCCCAGGCCACGCTGACCTTGTCGCACTGCTGCACGACGCGGAAGTACAGCTTGCCCGGCTGCGCGGTCAGCTTGACCTGCACGACAAACTCGTCGAAGTAGGCGTCCGGCAGCGGGCCGCCCTTCCAGCTGATTTCCTGCACGCCGCCATTGGCGCCGACGTTGATCTTCCAGCCAGCCTTGAGCATGGGCTTGGCGTTGCTCGCGCCTTCAGGCAGCGACACCGTCAAACCCTTGGTGGCCGTGCCGTCGCAGCCGTGGCCGACACGGAAGGTCAGCTTCTGAAAACTGCCCGCCAGGCCGGTGCTTTGTTCCAGCGTCACATGTGCCTGCGCCGCAGGCGCCAGCATCACAGCAGAAAAAACCAGCGCCAGCATGGAGGAAGTCGTTTTCATCACTGCCCTTTCGGTGGTGTGTACGTCAACGGTTTGACCGTCACATCGACGGCGATGGTTTCAGTCTGCTTGCCCTTCTTGCGTATCACCAGCGTGACCGGCACGGTCTCGCCTTCCTTCAACTGCCGCTTCAAATCCATCAGCATCACGTGATAGCCGCCGGACGCCAGGTCCACCGTCTGCCCAGCAGGCAGCTCCAGCGATGGCACGGCGTGCATCTTCATCATCTGGCCATCCATCTGCATGTGATGGATCTCCGCCACGCCCGCCACGCTCGAGCGTACTTCCACCAGCTGCCCGCCCTGCTTCGACTTGAGCTGCATGAACACGCCGGTGGACTTGGCCGACGGCACGGTGGCGCGTATCCAGGCGTCGCGAACTTCGACCTGGGCCAGGGCCAGCGGACTGGCGGCCGCCAGCAGCAATGCGGTGAGGATTTTTTTCATCGAATGATTATATCAACGCTCGCCCTTGAAGGTCTCGCGGCCGACTTCCACCGTGGTCGTGCCGTCGGTCAGCCAGATCTGGCCGTCCTGGATGGTGCATTGCAGCTGCATGCTGCGCTGGGCCATCTTGGACAGCTGCTCGGTGGCGTCGGCGTCCAGGTTAATCACGGTCAGGTTCTTGCAGCGCTCGACCTTGTTGGCCAGGGCCTTCCACCAGATATGGCTGGTGGCCGCATAGCTGTAGACATAGACGTGCTCCGAACGGCCGCTGGCCTTCAGTATCACCTTCTCGTCCGGCTGGCCCACTTCGATCCACAGCTGGATCGCGCCGGTCAGGTCCTTCTGCCACAGGTCCGGTTCTTCGACATCGAACAGGCCCTTGGTGAACGTCAGCGCTTCGTTGGCGTGGATCGCGAAGGCGATCAGGCGCACCATCATGCGCTCGTCGGTTTCGGACGGATGACGCGCCAAGGTCAGCGACTGGGTCTCGTAGAAGTTGCGGTCCATGTCCGCGATCTGCAAGTCGGCTTTGTAAATTGTTGCTTTGAGGGCCATCGGTGAATCTCTTCGTTTCTAATTTATTCTGTTATTTGAAGACGACAGTCTTGTCGCCGTTCTGCAAAATGCGGTGTTCGACAAACCATTTGACGGCGCGCGCCAGCACCACGCACTCGACGTCGCGGCCGATGGCCGACAGCGTGTCGGCATCCATCGAATGGTCGACGCGCTCGACGTCCTGCTCGATGATCGGACCTTCATCCAGATCGCCGGTGACGAAGTGGGCGGTGGCGCCGATCAGCTTGACGCCGCGGTGGTGCGCCTGCGCATACGGCTTGGCGCCCTTGAAACTCGGCAGGAAGGAATGGTGGATATTGATCGCCTTCCCTTTCAACGCCGTGCACAAGCCAGGCGACAGGATCTGCATGTAACGCGCCAGCACGACCAGGTCGATGTTGTGCGAGTTCATCAGCTCGATGACCTTGGCTTCCTGCGCCAGCTTGGCTTCCTGCGATGCGCCGGTGGCCAGCGGCAGGTGGTGGAACGGAATATTGTAGCTGGCGGCCAGCTGGTAAAAGTCCATGTGGTTGGACACGATGGCCGGAATTTCCACCGGCAGCAAACCGCTCTTGTAGCGGAACAGCAGGTCGTTGAGGCAATGGCCGATCTTCGACACCATCAGCATCACGCGCGGCTTGTAGTGGGCGTCGCGCAGCTCCCAGTCCAGCTTCATGTCCGCGCCCAGCAGGCTGAAATCGGCGCGCAGCAGGTCGTCATTCATATTGCGGTCTTCCAGCGCGAAATGCACGCGCATGAAGAACAGCTTCGATTCGCTGTCGCCGAACTGGGCCGAGTCGATAATGTTGCAGCCGTGCTCGGCAAGGAAGCCCGACACGCGATGAACGATTCCGCGCTGATCCAGGCAAGAGAGTGTCAAAATGTATTCGGGATTGCTCATATCCACCATCGTTATAGGTCTAACAAGGCCGGTATTGTCGCACGGCTGGCCACCATCCGTAAAAATAGCACGCTCGTTCAATTTACGCTATATTGGCTGCCACACTCTTCTTTGAGGATACAAAATGACTATCAACGAGACAAATCTTCAATTCCGCCTGGCAGCCCGTCCGGTGGGCGTGGTCAAGGACAGCGACTGGCAGCAGGTCAGCGAGCCGGTGCGCGAGCCGGCGGATGGCGAAATCGTCGTCAAAGTACTGTACCTGTCGCTCGATCCGGCCATGCGCGGCTGGATGAACGAAGGCAAATCCTACATCCCGCCGGTCGGCATCGGCGAGGTCATGCGTGCCCTCGGCGTCGGCGTGGTGGTGGCGTCGAAGTCGGCCGACTTCGGCGTCGGCGAATTCGTGCGCGGCAGCACCGGCGTGCAGCGCTACTGGGTCGGCCCGGCCGGCGACAAGCGCTACGGCTTCAACAAGATCGACGCCAAGCTGGCGCCGCTGACCACCTACCTCAACACGCTGGGCATGCCCGGCATGACGGCCTACTTCGGCCTGATCGAATCGGGCCAGCCCAAGGCCGGCGACACCGTGGTGGTGTCCGGCGCGGCCGGCGCGGTCGGCCAGACCGTCGGCCAGGTGGCCAGGCAGCTGGGCTGCCGCGTGGTCGGCATCGCCGGCGGCAAGGACAAGTGCGACTTCGTGGTCAAGCAGCTGGGCTTCGACGCCTGCATCGACTACAAGGGCGGCTCGGTCAAGGACGGCCTGAAGGAACACTGCCCGAACGGCGTCGACGTCTACTTCGACAACGTCGGCGGCGACATCCTCGACACCGTGCTCACCCGCATCAACATGAAGGCGCGCATCGTCATCTGCGGCGCCATCTCGCAGTACAACAACACCACGCCGGTCAAGGGCCCGGCCAACTACCTGGCGCTGCTGGTCAACCGCGCGCGCATGGAAGGCATCGTCGTGTTCGACTACGCCGACCGCTACCACCTGGGCGTCGCCGCGCTGGGCCAGTGGATGAAGGAAGGCAAGGTCAAGAGCAAGGAAGACATCGTGCAAGGCCTGGAGCATTTCCCGCAAGCCTTGAACATGCTGTTCGAAGGGAAGAACTTCGGCAAGCTGGTGCTGCAAGTGGCCGCCGAATAAATTCAAGGGAACTTTCCGGCACACGCCGCGTCTATTCTTCTGCTGCACACACCGCCGGGCCGCAAGCCCGGCGTTTTTCATTGAAGAATCCCGACGAGGAAGACCCATGCTCCCGCAACTCATCACCCCCGCGATCCAATCGCACATCGACATCCTGATTACGCTGACCACCGACCTGACCCAGCGCGCACTCGAAACCCTGCAAGGCTTGAGCGAGCTGAACATGCAACTGGGCCGCGACCTCATCGCCGAAATCGGCAACAACACCCAGCGGCTGATGTCCAGCAAGGATGCCGCGCAACTGGGCTCGGCCTTCAGCGCGCAACTGACGCCGGGCGCCGCCGCGCTGCAAAACTACCAGCAGCACCTGGCCGAGCTGCTCAGCCGCGCCAATTCCAGCATGGCGCAAACGGCCGCCACCCACATGCCGGCGGTACGCCGCGCCGCCACCGGCATGGCGGAGGAATTCATGCATACCGCCTCCGAACAGACCGCGCGCGCCGCCGAGCACATGTCCAAGTACCAGATGGCCAGCCAGATGCACCATTGACCGACTCGACGTTCGTGGAACTTCCGTCAACCTTGCACCTCTAACCATACAGAGCAGCCGGCTTTGCGGCGGGCTGCCCTGGGAACCCTGACGGAATTTCATAACACTCATGAGGAGGTTTTATGGCCAGTAATTCAGGTAACGATCAAGCCAAGCCCAAGGGCACGGCCAAACGCGGCTTCGCGGCAATGGACGAGGCAACCCAACGCGCCATCGCCAGCAAGGGCGGACAAGCCGCGCATCAAAAAGGCACGGCCCACGAATTCGATTCGGAAGAAGCGCGCCGCGCCGGCCAGAAAGGCGGCGAGGCGGTCAGCCGCGACCGCGAACACATGGCGCAGATCGGGCGCAAAGGCGGGGAAAGCCGGCAGTCCGCGGCCCGCGCCCATGCCGAGAAAAACGCCGCGGCGCGCGCAGCCGTATCCGAACAGGCGGCCAAGGGAGGCAGCCAGCAAGGCGGCAAAACCGCCGAACGCTGAACGGCCATCCGGCCGTCACCCCGCCGCCCGCCTATGCCGCCAGCGCTTCCTGCAAGCGCAGCAGCATGGAGGCATGCGCGCCGGGCGATGCGGCGGCGATGTGGGGCGAGCCCAGCTGGTAGGGCTTGCCGTCGATCTGCGTCGCCAGTCCGCCCGCCTCGCGCACCAGCAGCGCCCCGCCTATGCAATTGAAGCCGTCGTCGCCGAATTCCCAGAATCCGTCGATGCGGCCGCACGCCACATAGGCCAGTTGCAGCGAGGTTGCGCTCAGGTTGCGCACGGCCACCACGTCCGGCAGCATGGCGCTCAGGGCGACGCCGGCCTGGCGCACAGCGCGCGGGTCGCGGCCGGCAAACGGCGGCTGGCTGGTGGCGAACATGCCCTGGTAGTGGGCGCTGCGGCCGTTGACGCGGATGCGCTCGCCATTACGATAGGCCCCCTTGCCCCATGATGCATGGAACATCTCGTCATGCACGGCGTCGAAGATGGCGGTGAAGGCCGGCACGCCTTCGCGCATCAGCGTCAGCGACATCGACCAATTCGGAATCGCGCGCAGGAACTGCACGGCGCCGTCGATGGCGTCGCAGATCCAGTACTCGCCGCGCTCGGCCATGGCGGCGGTCTCGGCGTCTTCCGCCTCGGTGCCGCCCAGTTCATCCTCCATCCAGCCGATGGCCGGGTACAGCCGCGCCAGCCCGCGCTTCAGGCCGGCGTTGGCGGCGCCGTCGATGCGGCGGAATGCCGCCACCATCTCGTCCGCCTCGATCACCGGTTCGCCATGCCAAAAGGTCTCGCACAAATCGGCACCGGCCTCGCGCAGCAGCGCCAGGACTTCTTCCGTATCGATTGCAGTCATGCTGATTCCTTGTTATAAACTAAAGCCATAGATTGCCAGTTATTTGACAACTTCACTAACTGGCGGCAGACAAGTGATATCGCAATCGGGCCAAATTATGGGTAACAACTACTACGGCGACAGGCGGCTGACGGACGAGATGCCCATCCTGGTGTCGGCGCAGCACGCCGACGGCAACGCCAGCGCCATCAAGAACGTCCATCACCATCCGGAAGGCCAGATGTACATCCCGATGCAGGGCCTGATCGTGATCGAGGCCGGCGACGTGCGCCAGGTGCTGCCGCGCGGCCGGCTCGGCTGGATACCGCCGAATATGCCGCATGGCGCCAGCGCCCACGGCAACTCGATCAAGCCCGGGCTGGCCGGCTACACCGTCCACCTGGTGCCGTCGCTGTGCGCGGAGTTGCCGGCGCAGTCGCGGGTGATGTCGATGTCGCCGCTGGCGGTATCGCTGCTGGAGCGCATGTCGTCCTGGCCCGGCGGCATGCCGGCCGACGCCGCCGGACTGCGCCTGATGACGGTGTTTCTCGACGAGATACGCATGGCCGAAGAAGAACCGCTGCACCTGGTCATGCCCAGCCATCCGAGGCTGCAGGCGATGGCGATGGAAATCGCGGAAAACCCCGCCGATGAAACCGACCTCGACGACTGGGCCGACAAGCTGGGCTGGTCGCGCCGCAGCCTGACGCGCCACTTCCGCCACCAGACCGGCATGTCGCTGGTGGAGTGGCGCCAGGTGGCGCGGCTGCAAAAGGGGATGGAATTGCTGAACGGCGGCGCCTCCGTGACGACGGTGGCGCTGAGCCTGGGCTATGACAGCGTCAGCAGCTTCATCGCGCTGTTCCGCCGCATCCTGGGCACCACGCCGGCGCGCTTCGCCCAGCAGGACGCCTGATCAGGCCGGCGTGCCGAGGATGACGCTGGACGCCTTGAAGATCGCGGTGGCCTGCATGCCCACCGCCAGCTCCAGCTTGACGCCGCTGTCGCGGGTGATGATGGCGGCGATCGTGCCGCCGCCCGGCAGCTCGATGCTGACCTCGGTGTTGACGGCGCCCTCCTGCACCCGCGTGATCTTGCCGGTCAGCTGATTGCGCGCCGACAGCCGGGCATGGCCCAGCTCCGTCACCACGATCACCGACGACGCCTTGACCAGCGCGAACGCCTCGGCGCCGACCACCAGGCTCAGGCTGTCGCAGCTGTCGCGCGTGATGGTGGCGACGATGTGCTGGCCACCGACGATTTCCAGCGTCACCTCATCGTTCACCGCGCCCTCTTTCAAGTCCACGACCTTGCCGCTGAACTGGTTGCGCGCGCTGGTCTTCATCTTCATCCTTTGTATCAACAGAAAATCATCGGCCAGCGCGTGCGACTGGCTACTCAGGTGGGCCACGAACTTGCGGTGCTCCTCATCGATCTTGCGGAAATTTTCCACCAGCTGCGCGCCGCGCGCGGTCAGGCGCGTGCCACCGCCGCCCTTGCCGCCGGCCAGGCGCTCCAGCAGCGGCTCGCCGGCCAGGTTGTTCATCGCCTCGATCGCGTCCCACGCGCCCTTGTAGCTCAGGCCGACAGCCTTGGCGGCCGCCGTGATCGAACCGTGTTCGGCGATGGCCGCCAGCAGCGCCATGCGGTCCTGCCCGCCCAGCTTCTGACCGCCGACGGTCAGCCATACATTGCCCTGCAACTCCATGGCGTTTTCTTCAGGCTTCATTACGTTCCACAAGCTCCAGATTTTCGATGTCGGCCATGCTACCATTTTCCATACGCAATACATGGTCGCCGAAGGCGCTCACATCGTCGGGATCGTGGGTGATCAGTATCATCGGTATGCCCAGCCGGCGTTGCAGCGTGTCCAGTTCGGCGCGCATGCGCTGGCGCAGGGCCGGGTCCAGCGCGGCGAACGGTTCGTCCAGCAGCAGCGCCGCCGGTTCGGGCGCCAGCGCGCGCGCCAGCGCCACCCGCTGCCGCTGGCCGCCGGACAATTGATGCGGCAACTGCTGCGCCACATGCTCCAGCTCGAACGCCTGCAGCCAGTAGCGCACCGCCTCGCCATCCACGCGCGCCAGCGGATTGCGCCAGCCGCGCTGCAGGCCGAAGGCGATGTTCTGCCGCACGTTCAAATGGGGGAACAGCGCGTAGTCCTGGAACAGATAGGCCAGCTTGCGCCGCTGCGGCGCCAGGTCGATGCCGTCGACGCTGTCGTACAGGCAGCGGCCCGCGATCTCGATGCGGCCATGGTCGGGCGTCATCAGCCCGGCCACCGCCTTCAGCAGCATGCTCTTGCCGGCGCCGGACGGGCCGTAGACGACGATGCGCTGGCTGGCCGACGCCAACCGCGCCCGCAATGCGAAGGTGCGCGCGCCGGAGCGCAGGGTCTTGGTGATGTCGATCTGAATTTGCATGGTCAGGCCTGCGGATTGCGGTTGGGCGTGAGCTTGTTCGCCGCAACCAGCACGACGATGCAGACCACGGAAGTAATCAACACCAGCAGGTTGGCGGTATCGTCCTGCCCGGCCTGCACGGCTTCGTACACGGCGATCGACAGCGTCTGCGTCTTGCCGGGGATGCTGCCGGCCACCATCAGCGTCGCGCCGAACTCGCCCATCGAGCGCGCGAACGCCAGCAAGGTGCCGCCCAGCACGCCGCGCCAGGCCAGCGGCAGCGTCACGCGCAGGAACACGCCGAACGGCGAAATGCCCAGCACCTTCGCGGCCTGCTCCAGCTGCGTATCGACCGTCTCAAACGCCGCCCGCGCTCCCTTGAGCACCAGCGGAAACGCCACCACGGCCGCCGCGATCACCGCCGCCTGCCAGGTGAAAATCAGATTGATGCCGAACGTCTGCTGCAACCAGGCGCCGAGCGGGCCGTGACGGCCAATCACCACCAGCAGGTAGTAGCCGAGCACGGTCGGCGGCATCACCATCGGCAAGGTCAGCAGCGCGTCCAGCAGCTCGCGCCCCGGAAAGCGCTTGCGCGCCAGCAGATAGCCCAGCGCCACGCCGAACACCAGGTCCAGCAGGGTCGCCCAGCACGCCACCTTCAGCGACAGCCGCAGCGCGATCCATGCCGGTTCGGCGAGAAAACTGTCCACCGCTTACGGGCGGCCGAAACCGTACTTGGCCAGGATCGCCTGGCCGCTGCTCGACAACACGTAGTCGGCGAACTGGCGGCCGGCTGCCGCTTGCGGGCCGGCCGCGATCACGGCGATCGGATAGCTCACCGGGGTTTCGGTCGGCACGGTGGCGATGACCTTGACCTTGTCCTTCATCACGGCGGCGTCGGTGGCGTAGACGAAGCCGGCATCGACTTCGCCGCGCGCCACGTAATCCAGGCTCTGGCGCACCGACGTGCCGTAGATGGCTTTCGGTTCGACGGCGGCCCACAGCTTGGCCTGTTCCAGCGCATGCTTGGTGTAGCGGCCCACCGGCACGCTGGCCGGATTGCCCATCGTCACGCGGGTGACGGCGGCCTGCTGCAAATCGGCGATGCCCTTGATCGGCAAGGTGGCGGCGAGCGGCGCGATCAGCACCAGGCTGTTGCTGGCGAAGTTCTTGCGGCTGCCGGCGGCCAGCAGCTTCAGGCTGTCGGCCTTGTCCATCGCATCCTGGTCGGCGGAGGCGAACACGTCGACCGGAGCGCCCTTGGCGATCTGCTGCACCAGTGGATCGGAGGCGGCGAAGTTGAACTGCACCTTGTCGCCGGCGTGCTCTTTTTCGTAGGCGGCGCCGATTTCCTTGAACGCATTGGTCAGGCTGGCCGCGGCCGACACCGTGATCTCCGCCGCCGACGCCGCCGCGCCCATCGCTGCCAGTACCGCCACCACGCCAAGTTTCAATCCACGCATCGTTATTCCCTTTAAGTAATGAACACGCAATAAACCCGATTATATAGCGCAGTGCGGATTCTCGCGCTATGCATCCGGATATACGTGATATACATTGTCGTCAGCACAGGGAATATGAAAGGAATCAACATGGGCAATTCCCGCCCCGCCACGGACTGGCTGCGGCGCGGCCACCAGGCCGAGGGCGTAGACCTGGTCGAAGCATTCTTCCAGGGCGCCGCCTATGGGCCGCACCGCCACGACAGCTACGCCATCGGCCTGACCATGGCCGGCGTGCAATCGTTCCGCTACCGCTCGTCGATGCGGCACAGCCTGTCGGGGCAGGCCCTGGTGCTGCATCCGGACGAAGTCCACGACGGCCAGGCCGGCACCGACGCCGGCTTCCACTATCGCATCGCCTATCTGGCGCCGGCTCTGCTGCAACAGGTGCTGGGCGGTGCGCCGCTGCCGTTTATCGATGGCGGCGTGTCGGCGGACGGCAGGCTGGTGACGGCGGCGCGCGGGCTGCTGTCGAATTTCGACGCCCCGGCCGGCTCGCTGGAGCGCGACGACGCGCTGGTCGACATCGCCACCGCGCTGCGCCAGGTGGCGGGCCAGCCGGACCTGCCGGGCGGCGATTTCCTCGCCGCCCAGCGCGCCCGCGAATACATCCACGACGCGCTGCTGTCGCCGCTGACGCTGGAGCAGCTGGCGCAGGCCGGCGGCCGCGACCGCTGGAGCCTGTCGCGCGACTTCCGCAGTTATTTCGGCACCAGCCCGCACCGCTATGTGACGCTGCGCCGCCTGGAGCTTGCGCGCCAATTGATGTTGAACGGCATGCCGCTGGCCGACAGCGCCGTCCACGCCGGCTTTGCCGACCAGCCGCATCTGACCCGCCATTTCGTCGCCGCCTACGGCATCTCGCCTGGCCGCTGGCTGCGCCTGAACCGGCGCCAATATAAAGGAGAAGCATGAAATCAGCAGGTATTCCCGCATGGTCGGACTTCCCTCCCGGGACCGAATTCATCATCAAGGAGTTCGACCTGCCGTTGGCCAAAGTGCCGGTGGACGGCAAAGTTGAATGGCACAACTGGTTCGGCGGCACACCGCAGCGATATGACGTCACGCGCCTGCGCGTGGACAACAACTGGCCCGCAGAATCCTTCGAGCAGTGGGCCAAGGTCGTCGCCGATTCGCTGTGAGGATGCGATTACTTCAATTCCGGCCGGCCGCACAAACGTTCAAGACTCCGAGCGCGGAACTGTCCAGAATGACGGCTCCCCCACCACCACCGGAGCCATCATGAATCTTCCCGTATCCCCTGCCGCCAGCGCCGCCGCACTGTCCGAGCACTGGTCGCCACGCGTCATCGCCGAGCTGGACGACAGCTACATCAAGGTCGCCAAAGTACTCGGCTCGCTGGCCTGGCACAGCCATGACGCCGAAGACGAACTGTTCTTCATCCTCAGGGGCCGGCTGCGCATTGAAATGGAAGCCGGCGCGGTGGAGCTGGAAGAAGGTCAGGCCTACGTCGTGCCGAAGGGCGTGCGCCACAACCCGGTCGCGGAGCAGGAATGCCTGATCATGCTGATCGAGAAAAAAGCCACGCTGCACACAGGCACCACGATGACCGCGAAAACCCGCTCGATCACGGAACAACTTGGCGGCAGCATGCTATCCTAACAAGATTACAGATCACCAATGCTTTCACCAATGATGCAATCCAAGGCCGCCCTGCAAACAGGGCAGAAATTTTCCCGCATCTTGTTGCTGATGACCGCCGCGATGTTTTTCTGCGCCGCCTTCAGCGCCAGCCTGGCCTACCTGCATCAGCGCGTTGGCATCCTGGCCATGGCGGCGCTGTTCGCCCATATCGGCTGCAATGCCAGCGCGCTGCGCACGCCTGCGCTGGGATTCCAGTGGAAGCATATGTCGACCGCCCCGCGCGCGCTGCTGCTCGCGGCCGGCATGCTGCTGGCGCTGTCGATCGCCATGAGGCTGTTCGACCTCTGAGTCGCGCCTGGCCTGCCGGCTAGTCGTGCATCAGGATATTGAGCAGCCGTCCGAACGGATCGCGCACGAATAGCCGCCGCACGCCCCAGGGTTCGCTCACTGGACCGTACTCCAGCGGCACACGCGCGGCGACCAGGCGGCGGTGCACCTCATCCAGGTCGTCCACCTCGATCGACAGGTCCGGCACCGGCGTGCCCGCCCCTCCCTCGGACGCAAAACTAATCTGCGGCACCATCTCCCCCGCCCCCGCCAGCGTGACGATCCAGCCGTGGTCCATGACCACCGACAGCCCCAGCACGCCGCTATAAAACGCCTTGGCCGCCTCGGTGTCGGCAGTGGCGATATTGGTGACGATACGTGTTACCTGCATGTGCATCTCCTTTCAACGATGAGCGGGACGGCCGGCTGTGGTACATTCACGCCTCGATTCTTTCCAGCCGTGCCCAACATGTCCTCCCTGAAGTACCTCAGCGCCTATTCCGAGCAAACCCAGCAGCAAGTATCGCAACTCCTGTCCCAGAACCGGCTGGGCGAAGTGCTGCTCAAGCGCTACAGCAAGGCGCACGACGTGCGTACCGACAAGGCACTTTACCAGTACGTGCAAGAATTGAAAAATGAACATTTGCGCAACGCCGAGCCGATCAACAAGGTCGAGTACGACAGCAAGATCCACGTGATCAACCACGCGCTGGGCTTGCACACCTCGATCTCGCGCGTGCAAGGCGGCAAACTGAAGGCCAAGCACGAGATCCGCGTGGCCACCATGTTCAAGGAAGTGCCGCAGGAATTCCTCACCATGATCGCGGTCCACGAGCTGGCCCACGTGAAGGAAAAGCAGCACGACAAGGCCTTCTACAAGCTGTGCACCTACATGGAGCCCAACTACCACCAGTACGAGTTCGACCTGCGCCTGTACCTGACCCACCTGGACAATACCGGCGCCAAGCTGTGGAGCTAGCAAATTTGCGCCGACGGCCTTCACATTGACATATCGGTAAATTCCGATATAATCAGCTGATGGAACTGCTCGAAATATTCAAAGCCCTCTCGAACCGCACACGCCTTGAAATCCTGAAAGGCCTGAAGGACCCGGCGAAACACTTCCCTCCGCAGGACGAGGGTGATGTTCTTACGGTGGGGGTCTGCGTCAGCAGCATCCAGGAAGGCGTTGGACTGTCGCAGTCCACCGTGTCTGATTATCTGGCGACGCTGCAAAGAGCGGGCTTGGTCGAAGTCCGGCGCATCGGTCAGTGGACCTACTACAAGCGGAACGAAGCAGCCATCAGTGCTCTTGCCGAGATCATAGGCAAGGAACTGTAGTTTTTTTACCTACTAATATCGAAAATTCCCGATATCCCTTTTTATCGAAATAAAGGATTAGCAATGAAAGCGATGGTACTGAAATCATTTGGCGGCCCGGATTCGTTCGAGCTGCGCGACCTGCCCAAGCCTGTGCCGCACACCGGACAAGTCCTGGTCCGGGTCCACGCAAGCTCCATCAATCCCCTGGATTACCAGGTCCGACGCGGCGATTATCCCGACCTGGCGCCACTGCCGGCCATTACCGGACACGATGTGTCTGGCGTGGTCGAAGAAGTCGGGCCCGGCGTGACGGCCTTCAGGCCCGGCGACGAAGTCTGGTACACCCCGCAAATATTCGGCGGGCCGGGCAGTTATGCCGAGTACCACCTTGCCGCCGAAGGCATTGTCGGGAAGAAGCCCCCCTCGCTGAGCCACCTTGAGGCGGCAAGCCTGCCCCTGGTTGGCGGAACGGCATGGGAAGCACTGGTCGAGCGGGCGGCGCTCAGGGTGGGCGAAAGCATACTGGTGCACGGCGGCGCGGGAGGCGTCGGCCATGTGGCGATCCAGCTAGCCAAAGCCATGGGCGCCAGGGTGTTCACGACCGTGCGCGCAGCGAACCTTGAGTTCGCGCGGAGTTTGGGGGCCGATGTGCTCATCGACTACGAGAAGGAGGACTATGTCGACGCCATCATGCGGGAAACGGCAGGCCGCGGAGTCGACGTCGTGTTCGATACCATAGGCGGCAACACATTGTCGCGCAGCCCCGACGCGCTCGCACAACTGGGCCGCGTTGTCACGATCGTGGACATCGCACAGCCACAAAACCTCGTTCAAGCCTGGGGCAAGAACGCGAGTTACCACTTCGTCTTCACAAGACAAAACCGCGACAAGCTTGATGAGTTGAGCGCTCTGATAGCACGCGGCCAGCTGCGGCCGCATGTGGGCGCCGTCTACGCGCTGGCCGACATTCCGCTCGCCCACGCCCGGCTGGAAAGCGCCAACAACGGTGTCCAAGGCAAGATCGCGATTGCAGTCGTGCCGTCGCCCCATCCCGCCGGCGCCAGGCTGCGCAGCTGACTCACTGCCCCTTGCGGTACTGCCCCATCCAGTCGCGCAGGCCGTAGGGCTTGAGGATGCGCTCCAGCTGTCCGGATTCATGCAGCCTGGCGATGCCCTCGTCGAACTCCCGCGCCAGCGTCCTCGATTCCGCCACGGCCGGCGACAAGGCCAGGTAGGAATAGCTGGCCGGCGCGCAGCCCGCCTGGCGCAGCCGCACGTCGGCATGCGTGGCCATCATGTAGCTGACCACGTTTTCATCTTCGATAAAGCTGTCCAGGCGGCCCAGCATGAGCTTGCGCGCCAGCCGGTAGCCCAGGTCTTCGCCGTAATTGAGTTCGAACGCCGCCAGGCCTTGCGCGACGGCCTGGTCGATTTCCTTGCCGTAGGCGTAGCCGTGGACGATGCCCACGCGCTGCCCGGCCAGCGAGGCCGCGTGCTTGTACTGCCAGCGGCTGTCCGGCGCCGTGTAGAAGCAGTAGCGGTTGCGCGAGATGGGCGTGGACGGGAAGATGAAATCCGGCGCCTCGTCCTTGTAGGTGGGCGACGTGGCGCTGTAGCGGCCGGCGCGCACGGCCACCAGGGCGCGGGCATAGTTGAGATTTTCGTAGCGGACCTGCCGGCCCAGCGGCTTGAAGATGGCCCGCAGGATGTCGATGGTGAATCCCTCCGGGGCCGCGCCGGCCTTGCAGCTGAACGGACACCAGAAGTCCGGAGCCACCACGGTGATGGCGTCCGCCGCCGCTGCCGGCAGCAGCGCAAAGGCGGCAGCCAGCACGGCAAACAGCATGCGGCGGGGTGACGTCCCGCCCGCCACGCCTAGGCCTTTAATAGCTGCAACAACGCCTGGGGATCGGGCGAGGACATCATCAGCGCCGCGTGCTGCGGACGGATGAAGCCCTGCGCGCTGGCGTGTTGGATGAAGCCGTTCAAGCCGTCATAGAAACCGTCCACGTTCAACAGGCCGATGGGCTTGGCGTGGATGCCCAGCTGCGACCACGTCAGCATCTCGAACAATTCCTCCAGCGTGCCCATGCCGCCCGGCATGGCGATGAAGCCGTCGGCCAGGCTGGCCATCATGGCCTTGCGTTCGTGCATGTCCTTGACGATGAACTGGCGCGTCAGGCCGGTGTGGCCCACTTCGCGCTCGACCAGCGCGGTCGGGATCACGCCCGTCACCTCGCCGCCCACGCGCAGCACTTCGTCGGCGATGGTGCCCATCAGGCCGACATTGCCACCGCCGTAGACCAGCGACAGATTACTTTCCACCAGGGCGCGGCCCAAGGCGCGGGCCGCCTCGGCATACACGGGACTGGTGCCGGCATTGGCGCCGCAATATACGCAAATCGCTTTCACTACTGTTTTTCCTCTTCCAATTCTCGTTTCGCCGCATCCGTATCCAGGCGCTCGGTCGCATCGTGGATGGCGCAGCGGGCGGCCGCTTCGCACAGGCCGATGGCTTCGGCCTGCTTCCTCTTACCTTCCAACATCATCATCGCGCGCGCATAGCGGACGCGGGCAATCGCCGACTCCGGCGTCAGCGCGATCGCGGTTTCAAACTGTTTATAACATTCTTCCTTTTTCACGCCATAGGTCAGGCCGCCGATCATGGCGCCCACCTTGTCGAGGATCTCGGCGTGGTAGACGCCCAGCGCGATATGCGCGTCGGCGCGCTGCGGCGCCAGGCGGATCGCCGTGTCGAGGCTGTTGCGCACCTTGGCGCCCAAACCCTGCGCCAGCGCCTTGACCACCGAAATGCCTTGCGAATACTGGCCCAGCGCGTAGGCGTGCCAGTAGTAGCCGGATGGATTGTTCGGCTGCTCCAGCTGCTGCCGTTCGCAACGCTCGGCCACGCACTCGAAGGTGGCCAGCTTTTTCTGCGGACTGCGTTCCAGGTAATGCGCGTAGATGCAGATGGCCTTGTGCGCCACCGAATAGCCGTTCACGCCCACATCCAGCCCCAGCCGCGCGGCCCGCTCGAACTCGCCGGCATGGAAGGCGATCCATGCCTGCACCAGCAGCGGATTGGTGGGGAACGGTTCCCGGTCGCCGCTGTGCAGCAAGGGCCAGGCTGCCTCCAGGCTGGCCGCCGTGTACTGATACGCGAGATCAGGATACGGAAAGGGGGTCCACGCCATGGCAGTCTCCGTCAGCTTACTTGAGCTTCTTCAGATATTCTTCGGACAGTTTCTGGAACAGCAAACTGGTTTCGTTGCGCAGATACGGGCCGATCTGCGACAGCACCTGATAGCAGCCGCGCGCCAGCGCATCGGCCATGGACTGCTGCTCGCTGTACTTGCGTGGATTGCGCACATATTCGTAGGACAGCCAATAGGTCGCCACCACCACCATATTGGTGGCCATGGCGTCGATGGCGGTGTCCGAGGCTTCCAGCGATTTTTCGCTGCGCAAGTCTTCGCACAGCTGCTTGGCCACCTTGATCTTGTGCGCCAGGATTTGCTTGAAGTGCAGCTCCAGCTTGCGGTTGCGCGACAGCAGGTCGTTCAGGTCGCGGTAGAAGAAGCGGTAGCGCCAGATCAGTTCGAACATCAGGTGCAGGTACAGCCACACGTCCTCGATGTTGGAGCGGCGGCCGTTGGGCACGGTCAGGATGCGCTCGATCTCGGCTTCGAACTGGACGAAGATCGAGTTGACGATGTCGTCCTTGTTACGGAAATGGTAGTACAAATTCCCCGGCGAGATATTCATCTCTTCGGCGATCACCGTGGTGGTGATATTGGGCTCGCCGAATTCGTTAAACAAGCGCAGCGACAGTTCGAGTATGCGTTCGCGGGTACGGCGGGGTGCTTTTTGTAGCATAGCAAGGAAACCTCTGTTTATTCTCCTGCAAGCATAACACCGATGAGTCGATCTTAGAAACATCCGTGCGTGCTTTTACGCGCACATGCCGGCCAGATGCAGCAAGATGCGGCTAAGCAGCCCCCAACTGCGGCTATTTCGCGGCGATTTTGGCTTTGGCCTTGGCTGCGGCCGGTTTTTTGACGGCCGCCGGCTTGCCGCTCAGCGCGGCGACCTGCTTGGTCAGCTCGTCGATGCGCAGGTTCAGCGCCGCGACTTCCTGGGCGGTGGGCACGCCGATCGAGCTCAGCGCGCGCAGCACGCGCTCCTCGAACAGCTGCATCGAAAAGAACTTGCCCTCTTCTTCCTGCGCCTTGGCGAAGGCGCTCAGGCCGGCCTGCCAGATTTCCTGCGACGACATGCGCACCACTTCAGCGGTTTGCTGGTCGGCGTTCTGTTTCAACTTCTTTGCCATGTGACTTTCCCGAGTTTGCATTGCCAATATTTTATTGTAGTTGGCAAAACTAGAGAACGTTTTCTAATGCTCAAGCAGCGGGGACAACCATTTGCGCTGGATCTTCTGAAAGCTGCCGTCGCGCTTGAGCTCGCGCAGCGCGCCGGCCCAGGCGTCGACCAGCTCCTTCGGCGTGCCATTGGAGAAGGCGAAGTACACCTCGGCCGTGCCCAGCCGCAGCACCACTTCGACCTCGTCCGGCCGGTAGCCGGCGCGCTCCATGGCGCCCGGCATCAGCTCCTCGCCGTCGAACCACAGGTCGAAGCGGCGGCTCATCAGCATCTTGGCGGCGGTCTCGGAGGTATTGGTTTCGTCGGTGAGGTTGAAGCCCAGGCCGCGCGCCGTGTTGGCGAAGATGCTGCCGCGCCGCGCGCCGGCGTGCAGCTTGTACAGGCCGGGATCGAAGCGCTGCAGTTCGGCCACGCGGCCCTTGACCGCGTAGGCCACCATGCGCGTCGTGAAGATGGGGCCGACGAATTGCATCTGCCGCTCGCGCTCCGGCGTGCGCACCACCGTCAGCAGCATCACATTGGGGCCGGACTCGGCCAGCGTCTGGGCGCGCACCCACGGCACGATATCGATCGCGTCGCGCCGGCCCAGCCGGTCCTGGATGCGGTGCGCCAGTTCGACCGCCATGCCGGCCGGCTGGCCGGCCTCGGCATAGCTGACCGGCTTGCTGTCCATGCCGTAGATCTTCAGCGCAGGCAGGTCCGGCGCCGCGCACGCCAGGCCCGCGCGCAGCAGCAATATGGACAAACAGTACATCATGCGCATCATCAACCCCGAACTCAACCGTCATCAGGATCGATATTAAGCCAGTTACCCGGCCGCGCGCTAGCTCTCCAGCTTGACCGTCGGCCTGGTGTTGGGAAAAATCTGCTCGACTGCCGGTTCGCCGGGGCCGGGCTTCTGCATGGCGTAGGCGTTGACCGGCTGCGAACGATTGACCCACAGCGTGTAGTACAGGTGGTCGGCGCGCGGATCGTCGGTGTTCGGATGGATCAGGATGGTCAGGCCCAGGCTGTTCAATTGCAGCCACGGCACGATCACATGCAGCTGCTCGTTGTTGAAGCCGAAGTAGAACGACGGCGTCACATGCGGGCCGCGCGGCGCCAGGTTCCAGTTGCCCAGCTCGATGACGAAGCGCTCCGCCGCCCACTTGTGCAGCAGCGCCGCCTTGTGGAAGTTGTCTTCGTCAAAATAGATGTGGGCGTGGTAGCTCTTGATGTCGGTGTAGGGCCGCGGCTTGGTGGGCAGCACCTGTTCGCCGGGCCGCACGCTGGCGGGGCGCGTGGTGGCTTCCTTCCAGGTGTCGTAGCCCCAGGGGCTCTTGCCGTCGGCCGCCAGCGCGCTGCCGGCCACGCTGGAAGCGGCAAACGCCGCCATCAGGCCGCCGCCGCGCAGCACGCTGCGCCGGCGCGGCGACAACAAATCGGCCCAGTGCTGGTCTTCGTGTGGATTCAATTCGCTCATGCAGTTCTCCTTTTCGCGTCAGCGTAAGGGCAAAGCGCTGATGCGGGAAGGTATCGTTTCGCGCTAGCTTATGCGCTCATCGCATGTGCGGCCGCCGCTCAGAACTCACGCGCCGCCAGCGCATCGAACTGCTGCGGGCTGGGGAAGCTGCGCAGGCGGTAGCGGGCCGGGTAGCCCTCTTCGCTGCTGGCCAGCTCGGCGATGCTGGCGCGCAGGTCGTCCCAGGCCACCAGCTTGGGCGCGCCGACGCCGCTTTCGCTGTCGTCGTCCGGCCGCACCAGCGCCACCAGGTCCACCTCCGGCAGCAGCGTGTCCACGCCCTCGGTCCAGACGCCGTAGCTGATCAGCCGGCCGCTGTCGGTCTTCTGCACCAGCTGGCAGGTGGCGACGAAGATGTCGACCTGTTCGCGCTCGTAGGCCTTGTCCAGCAATTGTTTTTGCGACGCGTAGTCGTCGGCCAGGTAGATTTTCTTCAGCTGCTCCAGCTGGGCCAGCACCTCGGCGTCCGGCGGCACATAGGCCACGGCCTTGCCCTGCTCGAAGCGGTACATCAGCGCGGAAATGACGCGCCCCTCGTCGCTGGCGTAGCCGCGCGCCAGCGCCAGCATGGCCAGCTGCGCCGCGCTGTTGTTGGACGACGCCACCAGCAGCCGGTTACGTGTCGGCATCATGACCACCGGATCGCCGCCGACATTGAGCCGGAAGAACAGGTCGGCCAGCAGGATGCGCGAGGCTTCATACGAGTCGTCCCAAGCCGCCATCTGCACGCCGGGCGCGACCTGCACGAAGTTGGCGACGCTCATGTCGCGCAGGTTGTCGAGCGCGGCGGCCAGCGCGACGTCGAAGGACACGCCCCAATCCGTCAACGCCGTCTGCGACAGCGTCTGGATCGAGTGCGGGCTGTCGTAGGCCAGCATCAGCACGCTGTCCGCGCTGAACGGCACCGAGCCGTCCTGGTAAGGCTTGCCCGTGCCCTGGGCCGCCTGCGTCAGCCGCATGTATTCGATGATGGCGCGCCCGCGCAGCACCGGCCGCAGGCCGCTGCGCGCCTCGGCGAAGGTGGCCGGCAAGGCCGGCGCCTGCATGCTGCGGATGTAGTGGGCCAGCACCTCGGAGCGCTGCTTGCGCGGCGCCGCGCAATAGTCGCGGTAGGCATTGTGCAGATTGTAGATCTCGGCGCCGCCGCTGCCGCCGACCAGGCGGAACTCGTCGGCGTCGTAGTTGAGCGGCCCGGCATGGCCGCCGTCGGCAAAGGCCCGCAGGGCCAGCCGGGCAAATTTTTCTGGCGTGGGTGTTGATGTGAAAAAGTCGAAAATACCCAAACTCACTCCTCGATAACGTTTTCGACCACCGCCAGCGGCGCCGGCAGCGGCCCGCCGTGCACCTGCGCGTGCAGGCGGAAGCCTTCGCGGATGTTCTCGCGCAGCACCGCCCCCTTCCACGGCTTGGTGTAGAAGCGGTCGATGGCGCCGTGGTTGATGGCGGCCATGATGGGCGTCAGGTCGGCGTAGGCCGACAGCATGATGCGGAAGGTGTCCGGCGCCAGGTTCTTGACGCGCTCCATGAACTCGGTGCCGCTCATCAATGGCATGCACTGGTCGCACAGGATCACCTGCACGCGGTTCTGCGCCAGCACGTCGAAGCCCTCGGCCGCCGTCTGCGCGGTCAGGATGCGGTAGCCGTCCTGCGACAGGAAATCGGTCAGCACGTCGAGCATGAAGGCGTCGTCGTCGACGATCAGCAGGGTCTGCTGCTCGACCACGTTCTCGTCGGCCGGCGCCTGCAGGTAGCGGCCTTCGCGCAGCATGGCCTCGAAGTCTTCCTCCGGCAGCGGACGGCTGAAATAATAGCCCTGCATCTCGTCGCAGCCGTGGCGCCGCAGGTAGGCCAGTTGCGCATCCTTCTCCACGCCCTCGGCGATCACCTCCAGCTTCATGCTGTGCGCCATGTTGATGATGGCCAGCACGATGGCGGCGTCGTCCGGGTTGCTGGTCACTTCGCGCACGAAGGCGATGTCGATCTTCAGCTTGTCGATCGGGAAGCGCTTCAGGTAGGCCAGCGACGAGTAGCCGGTGCCGAAATCGTCGATCGAGATCTGGATGCCGAGCGCCTTCAGGTGCTGCAGCACGGTGATGGTCTCTTCGGCGTTGGACATCAGCGAACTCTCGGTCAGCTCCAGCTCCAGCAGCTCGGGGGCGATGTCGTGCTCCTTGATGGCCTTGAGCACCTCCTCCTCCAGGCCGCCGACGAAGAACTGGATGCCCGAGACGTTGACCGACAGGTGCACCGCGCCCACGCCCGACTTGCCCCATTCGGCGATCTTGCGGCAAGCCTCCTGCAGCACCCAGTTGCCGACGCGAACGATCAGCCCGGTCTCTTCCAGTATCGGGATGAACAGCGCCGGCGACACCATGCCATGGCCGGGCCGCTTCCAGCGTATCAGCGCCTCGGCGCCGCTGATGCGGCCGCTGCCGATGTGCACCTTGGGCTGGAAATGCAGCACGAATTCCTCGTTGTCGATGGCGCGCCGCAGCGCGTTCTCCAGGTCCAGCCGCGCCAGCGATTGCGCGTTCATCTCCGAGGTGAAGAAGCGGAAGGCGTCGCGCCCTGCTTCCTTGGCGCGGTACATGGCGGTGTCGGCGTACTGGATCAGCGTGTCGGGATCGTTGCCGTCGTCCGGATAGACGGCGATGCCGATGCTGGCCGTCACCGTCACCTCGTGGCCCTTGAGGTCGAACGGCCGGCGCATCGATTCGCGGATCTTGTCGACCACGGCGATGGCGTTCTGCGCGCCCTCGGGCAGCATCAGGATGGCGGCGAACTCGTCGCCGCCGAAGCGGCCGATGGTGTCGCGCACCCGCAGGCAATCGACCAGCCGGCTGGAGAACTGGCGCAGCAGTTCGTCGCCGATGGTGTGGCCCAGCGTGTCGTTGACGTTCTTGAAGCGGTCGACGTCGAGGAACAGCACCGCCAGCGACCACTTGTGATCGTTGGCCTGGCGCAGCGAGTGGCTCAGCGAATCGTAGAACTGGCTGCGGTTGGGCAGGCCGGTCAGCGTGTCGAAGTGGGCCAGCTTGAGCAGGCGCTGCTCGGCTTCCTTGCGTTCGGTGATGTCGCGCGCCACCGCCACCAGGATCCAGCTGGGGCCGGAGCGCAAGGTGCGCCGCTGCACTTCCACCGACAGCGGCGAGCCATCCTTGCGGTACAGCAGCAGCTCGGTCATGGCGCCGCTCTGGTCGCCGGCCAGCAGCTTGTCGTACAGTTCTTCCAGGCGGTTGAGGTCGCCCTCGATGGACTTGTTGGGGCCGACCTTGAGGAAGTCCTCGCGCTCGTAGCCCAGCATGCGGCAGGCGGTGACGTTGACGTCGACGAAGCACATGCCGGCGCGGTCGACCAGGAAGATGGCGTCGGCCGTGGCGTCCATCGCCAGGCGGAAGCGGCGCAGGTCTTCGTCGAGGCGGATGCGGGCGTTCATGTCCAGCGTCAGCTGGGCGTGGTGGCGCTTGATCTCGTCGTACAGCAGCAGGTTTTCGTAGGCCACCGAGATCTGCGCCGCCACTGTGGCGGCGACCCGCTCGTCGACTTCGGAGAAGCCGTCGGCGCCCAGCTTGTCGACCAGGTAGAGCCAGCCGTGGATGCGCTCGCGCGAGGCGATCGGCACGCCGAGGAAGGAATGCACCGGCGGATGGCTGGCCGGCAGGCCGATGCCGGCCGGATCGCCGTTCAAGTCGTTGATGCGGCAAGGCTGGCGCTGTTCAAGCAGGCCGCGCAGCACGCCGGCGCGCGGCGCCAGCGCGATCTGCCGGGCCGGCACGCCGGCGCCACAGCTGGCGAAGTAATTCAGCTCGGCCGCGCCCGGCTCCAGCACGCCGATGCACGCATACTTGGAGACGCAGATGTTCTGCGCCACGCGGCAGCCGATCTCGATCAACGCGCCGGGATCGCGCTCGGCGCCCAGCTCGATGCCCAGCTCGATCAGCGCGGTCAGCCGCAGGCTCACCGCCTGCAGGCTGGACAGCGAACTGGTGAGCCGCTGCGTCATGCGCGTCAGGTTTTCCGGCGCGGGTTCGTCGGTGTCCTGGGCAAAGCGCGACAGCAGCTGGCTGCTCGATTCCAGCTCGCCCAGGTATTCGGCCACCTTGTCGTCGATGTTGTGGAAGCGTCCCTCTTGCGGCGGATCCGGCGCGAACGATGGCAGCGCGCTGTCGTCGGCCACGCCGGCCAGGCCCAGCGCCTCGTGCACGGTGCGCAGGATGACTTCGGGATCGGACGGTTTCGGCAGCACCCAGCGCACGCCGCACGATTGCGCCACCGCCATCGCCTCGCGCTCGCGGTAGGTGGCGGTGTAGAAGATCACCGGCACGTCGGCCGTCTCCGGGTTGCCGTGCAGGCGGGTGACGAATTCGTAGCCGTCCATGTTCGGCATCAGGATGTCGGAGATCACCAGGTCCGGCTTCTCGGCCTGCACCATGGTCAAGCCTTCGGCGCCGTTGGCCGCTTCCAGCAGGCGGTGGCCGCCGTAGCCCAGCAAGGTCATCAGGAATTCGCGGTTCAGCACATGGTCGTCGACAATGAGGATGGTCGCAATGTCGTTTTTAGGCGGGGTCGACACCGCCCCGCTGAGAAAAGACTCGATCTGCGTGACGAAAGTATCCGGCTCGACCGGCTTGCCGATGTAGCCGTCGAAGCCGGCCTCCAGCAGTTTTTCGCGGTCGCCCATCATCGCCAGCGCCGTCACCGCCAGCGTCGGGATGTGGCGCACCGCGGGGTCGGCCTTGAGCGCCGCCACCACGCCGTAGCCGTCCAGCTTGGGCAGGTGGACGTCGCAAATGATCAGGTCCGGCAACTCCCGCTGTGCCGCCAGGACGCCGGCCTCGCCGTCGCTGGCGGACAGCGGCACGTAACCGAAGGCGCGCAATAAATACACCATCAATTCCATGTTGGTGGCGTTGTCTTCTATGATCAGGATACGTGCCGACACGTTAAGCTCCCCTTCTTCAGCGTTCCAGCGGCAGCGCCAGGGTGAACACACTCCCCACGCCCGACTCGCTATCAAACAAAATCTCACCACGCAGCATTTCCGCCAGCCGCTGGCTCAGGTGCAGACCCAGCCCGGTGCCCTCGTCCTGCCGCATCTTGCCGGCCTCCAGCTGCGAAAAAGCCTGGAACAGCGTGCCCTGCTCTTCCTCATCGATGCCGCTGCCGGTATCGCTGACGCTGATCGTCACGCACGAGCGGTCGCTGACGGTGCCGGTGTCCAGCTGGACCATCACCTTGCCATGGTCGGTGAACTTGATCGCGTTGTGGAGCAAATTCATCAGTATCTGTTGCAGCGCGCGGCGGTCGGCGACCACCGTCAGGTCTTGCGGCGCGCTGACGAATTCCAGTTCCAGCCCCTTGTGGCGGGCCTGTGGCTTAAACAGCAACAATACCTCGTCGATAAGCTGGCGGCATTGCAGCGGCATCAAGTCCAGTTCCAGCTTGCCCGTTTCGATCCGGGTCAAGTCCAGCATGTCGTTGATCATCGACAGCAGATGGCGCGCGCTGCTTTGCACGGTCCGCAGTTGTTTTTCCTGTTCATTATTGATGGGCCCGGGCAACTTCATCAACATAGTACCCGTAAAACCGATGATCGCGTTCAACGGCGTGCGCAATTCGTGCGACATGCCGGTCAGGAAGCGGTCCTTGGCGGCGCTGGCGCGCGCCAGTTCGGCGTTTTTCTCCTGTAGCGAGCGCTCGATCCGCTTGCGTTCGCTGGTGTCGCGTATCGCACTCATGACCAGCGTGCCCTCCAGTGTTTCGATCGGGCTCAGGCTGATTTCGACGGGGAATTCCATGCCGTCGCTGCGCAGGCCGTACAGCTCGCGGCCGCCGCCCATGGGCCGCACCACCGGCTGGTGCTGGAAGCCGCTGCGGTGCTGCACATGGCGCGCGCGGAAGCGCGGCGGCATCAATTGTTCGAGCGGAATGCCGCGCAGCGCGCCGCGCGGATAGCCGAACAAGGCCTCTGCCTGGGTGTTGGCCAGCACGATGCGGCCGCTGGCGTTGGCCATGATGATGGCGTCCGGCAGCGACTCCAGCAAGCCGTCGAAGCGCGCCTCGACCAGCTTGGCGTCGCGCAGCACCTTGAGCGCGGTGACGTCTTTTTTGCTCCACAAAATGTAGACGGGCCGGCCGTCGTCGTGCACCAGCTTGGACGAGCTGTCGATGTACACCAGCGAGCCATCCTTGGCGTGGCGCATCGATTCATAATTGGCGGTGCCATCCTGCAGCGTCTGCCGCAAGACGGCGTTTTCCTGGTCGGCCATGCCGGACGGGACGATCAGCTCGGCCAACCGGCGGCCCAATGCCTCTTCACTGCTGTAGCCGAACACCGCCTGCGCGCCATTACTCCAGCATACGACTTCGCCATCCAGCGCTGTCAGCACGACAGCGTCCGGCGTTTCATTCAGGATGAGGGTGCCGAAGTCCGTTGCCATCGCGTCGCCTTTTCTTCCCGTTACACACGATAAACATACAGCAATGGACCACGCCAATATTCACACAAAATCACAGCCCGCCGGCGGCGGCGATTTCATTCATGGTGCAGCCCAGGATGTCGGGGTGGCGGCCGAGCGCCACGTGGCCTATGGCGCCGAACACCAGGTTGCGGGCGCCGGGCAGCGCGCCCGAATCCTGCGGCGCGACGATGTTGTCGTGAACGGAATAGATGGAGCTGATCAGGCCACGTTGCAAATTTGCCTCAGATGCGGCCAACTCCGCCAGCCATGCACTGTTGTGGCGCATCTGCGCGGCGTTGCCGCCGGGGCCGAAATGGGCCAGCGCCGTGCCGTGGTGCGGCGTGCCCAGCGTGACGATGCGCGCCACGGCGCCGGCGCCATAACGGCGCAGCCAGGCGCGCGCCACCAGCCCGCCCATGCTGTGGCCGACGATGATCACTTGCGGGCTGCCAGTCGCCGCGCACAGCCGCTCGACCGCCGCTTGCACCTGCGGCGCGTAGGCGTCGATCGAGGCGCCGGGCGGTTCCAGGTCGATGCCGTAGTGGCTGATGCCGGCCCGCGCCAGCCGCGCGCTCAGCGGCCGCCAGTAGCCGCTGTTGCAGGCGTAGCCGTGGATCAGCAGCACCGGCAGGCCGCGCGGCTGCGGCTGCAATTGCAGGCCGAGCGGCTTGAGCATGTCGTAGGATGAAGCCAGCAGCGATGCACGGAATTCATGCAGGAACAGGCTGGCGGCGCGCGCCGGGTTGAGCGCATGCGCGGCCGGCGTGGCCGCGCCCTTGCCGGCGCGCGAACTGAGCAGGAAGTTGTTGGCCGAGATCGCCGCCCGCAGCAGCAGCACGGCGGCCAGGCCGGCGGCCACGTAGGCCAGCGCCGTCAACGGCGGATTCAGCGGCGCCACCCAGTCGGGCCGCCACGCATGATGCAAGCCGGCCGCCAGCGCCAGCACGGCGCCGGCTTGCACCAGCAGCAACAGGATAATCCAGCGTTTGATCATGCCGCCATCATACCCTCGCCGCGGCAATCAGGTGCGTACCGGCCTCGCCGCCGGCTTGCCGGTCAGCTGCTGCGCCAGGCCGCTGGCCAGCCGCGCCACCACGCCGAAGATCGACAGCTGGGGATTGGCGCCGATCGAGGTCGGGAACAGCGAGCCGTCGTACACCGACAGGTTGGCCAGGCCGTGGTAGCGGCCGTCGGCGCCGGTCACGCCCTGGCGCGTATCGTCCGACATGGTGCAGCCGCCCATCACGTGGGCCGACACCACGCGCGTGGCCAGCACCTTCAGCGGCAGTGCGGCGATGCCGGCCTTGGCCTGCGCCCAGCTGGTGTAGCGCGGCCCCGACTCGTGCACCGGCGACACGTCCTGGGCGCCGGCGGCGAACTGGATCTCGGCCATGGTCAGCATGGCGCGGCGCGCGCCGTCCCAGATGAAGTCGGTCAGCGGGTAGTCCAGCACCGGCGCGCCGTGGGCGTCCAGCGCCACGCTGCCGCCGGCGGCCTCGGCGTGGAAGCCGTCGCGCAGCAGCGCCAGGATGGCCTGCTTGTGCGGGAACTGCGCCATGTCGGCCGCGTGCTGGGCGCCGAAGCCGCCGGTGGTGGTGGCCAGCAGCAGCGGATGCAGCGGCGGCACCTCCAGCTTGTAGCCCATCGGGCCGTCGATCGGCTTATCGTGCAGGAAGTGGTCGGAATACACGGTCTGCGGCGCGCCCGCGTAGCCGTCCACGCGCTGGGCGAAGGTGCCGGCCGAAATCACCACCGGATGCAGGAAGGTGCGCTTGCCCAGCAGGCCGTGCGGGTCGGGCGCGCCCGAGCGCAGCAGCAGCGCCGGCGAATTGATGGCGCCGCCGGCCACGACGTAATGCCGGGCCTTCAGCGTGATGCGGCCGCCGCTGGGCGCCTGGCCGGCGGCGTCCAGCGCCACGCAGTCCAGCTGCGCCACCTTGTCGCCGTGGATGACGAAGCGCTCGGCGCGGGCCCGCGTCAGCAGCGTCGCGCCCTGGCCCAGCGCGCCGGGGATGGTGGTCACCAGCATCGACTGCTTGGCGTTGGTCGGACAGCCCATGCCGCAGTAGCCGAGGTTCCAGCAGCCGTTGACGTTGCGCCGTATCAGCGCGGTCGGGATGCCCAGCTTGGCGGCGCCGCGCCGCAGCACGTCGTTGTTCTCGTTGGGCGCCGCCGCCCAGTCGGAAATATTGAGGCGCTGCTCCATCAGCTCGAACCACGGCGCCAGCGCGGCCGGCGTGTAGTCCTTTAAGCCATACTGTTTAGTCCAATAGTCCAGCGTGATGTCGGGCGTGCGGAAGCTGCTGGTCCAGTTGACGGTGGTGGTGCCGCCGACCGTGCGGCCCTGCAAAATATTGATGCCCTTGTCGCGCGTCTTGCGCGCCGCCGATTCCTGGTACAGCTGCGGATAGGCTTCGGCCTCCTTCATGTTGAAGTCCGACGACGAGCGCAGCGCGCCCTCCTCGACGATCAGCACGCGCAGGCCGGACAGCGCCAGGATCTCGGCCGAGACGCCGCCGCCGGCGCCGCTGCCGACGATGATGACGTCGGCTTCCAGCGTCAGGTCGGCCTCCAGCCGCGCGCAGTCGGTCACGCGCCAGCCGGCGGCCAGCCCGGCCCGCACCGGGTCGGGGACCGCGCCCTTGGAGGGCAGGATGGGGATGTTGGTGTTGACCGGACTCATTTCAGCAGCTCCTTCAGCGGGCCGGGATAGCCGATGCCAACCCACGAGGACGGCTCCGCATACCACGGGCCGAGGATCAGGTCATGCAGCGCCAGATAGGCGGTCTGCAGCATGGCGAGGCGGTGGTGGCGCCAGCTTTCCAGGAAGGCGGCGACCGCCTCCGGCGTGGCTTGCGCCCAGCCGCCGGAGACGCCGGCCAGCAGGCGGCGCGCCGGCCCCAGCGCCAGCAGGCCGAACAGGTCTTGCACTTCTTTTTGGGTCGACAGCGGCAGGCCGTGGATGGCGGCCAGCGTGCGCGCCATGGCGTCGTCCAGCGCCGCCGCGCGCGCGGCCGGCTCGGACGGCAGCACCGGACCCAGCATCGCCGGCACGATGGCGGCCAGCACGGCCTTGGCCTCGCCGTCCAGCGTGAAGGGGTTGGGCAGCGCCGGCGGATGCGCCAGGCGATAGATGGCGCCGCCGGCTGCGAGCGTAATCGCAGCGGCTGCGCCGATCTTCAGGAAAGATCTGCGGGTAGTCATGTCTCCGTCCGTCTGTATTTTTTTAATCCAGCTAGTGTACGTGAACGGACGGAAAACCCTGATCGCAAAAAATAGAGGACGCCGTCTAGTCGGCGCGCGCCACCTTGCTGCCCAGGTAGGCGTCGGCGGACTGCACCAGCATGGCCTTCTCGGCCAGCTTGAAGCGCGCCGCCTCCATGCCGCGCCCCAGGTTGGGCAGCAGGTCGGCCGGCACCCTGCCCTTGATCCAGGTTTCCAGCTCATCGAGCGGCAGCGCGCGCCAGAACATCTCCGGGCTGTACTGGGCCAGTATCATCGGCCCGAACGGCTGGTGCGGCGCCATCAGGCGCTCGGTGTTCTGCGCGAAGACGGACCAGGCCAGTTGCGGATGCTCGTCGGACAGCACGCCCACCAGTGTCATGCGCACCATGTCGGCCTGCTTCGGTATCTCGTCGGACAGCGCGATGGCGGCGGCCTGCCTGGCCAGCGCCGGATCGCGCACCCGCATCAGCGCCGTGTAGTAGCGCCGCATTTCCGTTTCATTCGCGGCCGATTTGGCCACCGCGTGCAGCTGCTCGAAATCGGCCGCGGTGGCGTTGGCGGCCACGGCCTGCAACACCATCGCCTGGTCGTCGGCGGCGATGGCCTTGCGGTCGGCGACAAACGCGGCGAAGCGCCGGCGGGCGCCGGCGATCACGTCCGGGTCGCCCCACTTGCCCAGGTCGGTCAGCAAGGCGCGGCGCAGCTTCTGCATGCCCGGCGTTTCATCCGGCCGCGCCTCCCACCCCATCTGCGTGGATAGCGGCTTGATCAGCGCACGCGCATAGGCGGCGAAAGCGGCGTGGCCCGGCGTGCCGCGTTCGGCGGTCTCTATCGTGTCCAGCGCGCCGGTGATCTGCTCCCATGCGCGCTGGTTGGGCGTGGCGCCCATGGCCGAGGCCAGCGCCAGGTAGCTGCCCAGCGGCTGGGCGCCGGCGCCCACCAGCGCCCACTGGTCGTCCAGCAGCGCGATGCGGTCGGTTTCCGGCAAGTCGCCGAACGATTGGGTATTCTGCCCCAGCGTGGCCGAGTCGTAGAGCACGCGGTAATAGCCGACCGCGCCGGCGTTGACGCTGAACGGCTGGTCGCAACGGCCGGCGGCCAGGCTTTGCTGGTCGCCGTCAAACAGCAGCGGCGTCGCCTCGCCGGTGCCTATGCGCACCTGCAACGGCACCGGCCAGCTGCCTTTGCCGCTGCCCAGGCCCTGCAGCAGGAAGCGCTGCTGCGACAGGCTGATGGTGCGGTTGGCGAAGGCGTCGCACATGGCTTTCACCGACACCAGCGGGAAGCCGGGCTGCGACGTCCAGGCGACGGCGATCTGGCTGACCCCGCCCCCGCCGGCCGCGTCCAGCGCCTTCCACAAGTCGCCGCTGAGGGTGTTGGAATAAGCGTGCGTCTGCATGTAGCGGCGGATGCCGTCGCGGAAAACCTCGGGGCCCATGTAGGCCTCCAGCATGCGCAACACCGCCTGTCCCTTGTTGTAGGTGATGGCCGGGTCGAAGGCGTTGGCGGCCTCCAGCTCGTTGGTGACATGCTGGACGATGGCGTGCGAGGTGGCGCGCGCATCGGCGCGCATCGCCCCCTCCTTGCTCTCGTCCTGCAGCTCCCACCAGCGCCAGCTCGGGTTGCGCAGGTCGGTCTGGCGGGCCGCCATCCACGACGCGAAGCTTTCGTTGAGCCACAGTTCATCCCACCAGCCCATCGTCACCAGGTCGCCGAACCACTGGTGCGCCATCTCGTGCGCCTGGATGCTGTAGACGTTCTGGCGGTTGCCCATGGTGCTGGACGGGGTGATCAGCAAGGCCTGGTCGTTGTAGGTGATCGCGCCCCAGTTTTCCATGGCGCCGCCGAAGCCGCCGGGAATGGCGATCGAATCGAGCTTGGGCAGCGGATAGCGTACGCCGAAGTAGTCGTTGTAGTCGGCCAGGATCTGCTGGGCGTTGGCCAGCGCCTGCTTGCCGCCCTGCTCCTGGCCCTGGACTGCGGCCACGCGGAAGATGGTGCCGTCGCTTTCGGCGCTGATGTGGGCCAGGTTGCCGCCGGTGAACTCGACCAGGTAGGACGGCATCTTCGGCGTCGGCGCGAAGCTGGTGGTGGCCAGCTCGCCCTGCACCGTGCGGGCCGCCTCCGGCATGTTGGAGTACACGGCCCACTTGGCCGGCACCGTCACGCTCAGCTTGAACACGGCGCGGAAGGCCGGCTCGTCCCAGCAAGGGAACATGCGGCGCGCATCGGTGGCTTCGAACTGCGTGGTCAGCATCGCGTCCTTCACGCCGGCCGGCGTCACATACTCCTGCAGGAACAGGCCGCGCGGTTCTTGCTCGATCTTGCCGACGTAACTGAAACTGAGCGTGTGGGCGCCCGGCGCGGCCGGCTTGGCCAGCGTGACCGTGGTCAGCTGCGCCTTGTCGTCGGACACCACGGCCTTCACCGGCTTGCCGTCCAACAGCACCTTGCTCAGCTTCTGGTTCAGCGAGTTGAACTGGATGGTGGCGCTGGCCGTTTTAAACGACAGCGCGACGCTGACGGTGCCGGCCACCGCGCGTTCGGCGGCGTTGGGCGTGAGCGCGATGCTGTACTCCAGCGGCACCACGTTTTTCGGCAGCCGCCCCGGCGCCTTGGCGAACTCGAAGCGCGGCGCCGCTTGCGCCTGCGCCTGCGCCGAAGTTACAGGGAAAGCCAAGGCCAACGCCAACCACAACACGCTGCGAGTACGCATATCCAGCTCCTGTAGGGGTGATATCCCGATGTTGAATTAACAAGCAAAGAACTATAACACCATCCCAGGCGTGCGCCACCTGCCCATAGGAAATTATAAAATAATCAATTCCCATCCTTCCTTCAAGCCATGCATTCCACCTCCACGTCCAGCTCCCTCGACCTGCTGCGCACCGCAGGCATCATCACGGACGGCCACCGGCGGCGCGCGCTGGCCGACGAGCGCGCGGCCGATCTCGCCGACCTGCCCGACCCGCCGCACCAGCTGGCATGGCTGATATGCCGCGACATCGTGTCGATGGAAGACCTGCAGCAGGCCTTCGCGCATGTAGCCAACAGCTGCGCGGGCGCCGAGCTGGAGCGCAACAACGGCATCCTGGTCGAGGCGCTGGACATCCTCGACGCGATGCGGCTGGCAACCAATGGTGAGGCGCTGGCGGCGCTGGCGGCGGCCGGCCTGGTCACCGGCGCCGAGCACGCGCAGCTCCACGCCAGGCTGCCGCGCGATACGATGCTGCCGACCGCCGCCGAGATGTTCGTCTGGATCAAGCACAACGGCCACCTCAGCGGCCAGCGCATCAAGGAAATCCGCTACGCGCGGCGCGACGACAACGCCCGGCGCAACGCCATCCTGGATGACGCCGAGGCCATCTTCCGCGACCAGCGCGCCGCCATCAGCGCCTTCTGGGACCAGGTGTTGCCCGGCCCGCGCTGGCTGTGGATCGCCGCTCCGGTGCTGATCATCGGCTTCATCGCGTGGAAAAGCACGGCGCTGCCGGCGGCGCCGGCCTGCGACGACCGTGAGGTCACCCAATCGCTGCGGCGCATGTTGGAACTCGACAGCGACGGCGGGCCCGGCTCGGAACTGACGGCCAAGCTCAGCGACATCGAGCAGGTGGGCTACGCCAGCGCGTTCCGCACCCGCGGTTGCCGGTCGCGCATCAGCATGCAGAGCGGCGGCTTGCCGACCGCCTACACCGTCGCACCCAAGTATGGCGACGACAAACAATTCCAGGTGGCTATCGCATCCAGCGCCATCGTCGAAGCCCGCTATGGCCATATCGACGAAGGCGGCAGATATCTCCACGACGCCGCGCCGATCGGACGCGCCGGGCTGGAGCGGGCATTGCGCGCCGGCGCCGAGCAGCTGTCCGAGGCGCGCGGGGCCGGCATGCCGGCGGCGCTGCGCCGACACGCAATCACCGAGGTCGAACCGCTGGCGTCGTGCCACGAACTACAAGCCGGCACCGCCTACCGCTGCCGGCTGCTGATCGAGTACAGCGATCCGCTGCAGGAAGTGCCGGACGCGCTGCTCGACGGCGAATTCACCTTCAAGCGGGATGGCGTCGACGGCCGCTGGATGGCGGACGACTTCGCGGCATCCTTCGACAAGGCATCGGCCGCCGCGCGCAGCGGCCCGGGGACGCCGCCTTGATACCGTGGCCGCGTTGGATATGGATGGCGCTGTTCGTGCTGGCAACCGCGGTGGCGATACTGCAATCCCGGCCGCAAAGCGCACCGGACTGCGATGACCCGGGCGTGGCCCGCAGCCTGGTCAGCGCGATGCAAGGCGCCCCGCTGTCGCGCGCCATGATCACCGGCAGCAGCGGCGCGCTGCACGGCACGCCGCAAGTGCAGTCGGTCGCGCAGCTTGCCTATGCGCGCAGGGCCGGCGTCCGGGCTTGCAAGGGCACGCTGGCCATGGCCGACGGCGCACATCCGATGGCCTTTACCATCCATCTCGACAAAGCCTCCAAATCCGGCTTCTACCTGGTCGGCGCCGCCCCTTCCGTGCTGGCGGCCGGCTACAGCCGACTCAACCAGGACGGCAAGTTCGCCGAGTATGTCGGCCCCATCGGACGGCGGCGGCTGAAGCAAGCCTTCCGCGACGGCGTCGCCCGCTTGCAGCCGGGTGCGCAGGAGAACAGCGCAGAAATCGGCGCGATCGAACCGGCTGCCGCATGCCGTCCGTCCAGGGGCTCCACCGTCCTGCGCTGCCGGCTGCTCGTCGAACGCAGGCCGGGCACGCTGCTCGACGGCGACTTTACGTTCGAACGCGATCCCCAAAGCGGCAACTGGAACCCGGCGCGCAGCTTTGGCGCAGAGTTCGACAAAGCGATCGCCGCCGCGCAGGCCGATAGGCAATAGGCGCTTCAGTCGCGCCGCTTGCCCACCATGTGGCGGGCGATGCCGCGCAGGATGTTGACTTCCTCCTGCTCCAGCTGGGCGCGGGCGAACATGCGCTTGAGGCGCGGCATCAGCTTGCGCGGATTGCTGGCGTCGAGGAAGCCGATTTCCACCAGCGACTGTTCGAGGTGCTGGTACATGCCCTCGATCTGCGCGGCGCTGGCCGCCTCGCCCTGGAAGCCGATCTCGTTGGCGTCGCCGGCGGGCTGGCGCACATTCATCGCGCGCGGGGCGCCGTCCAGCGCCGCCATCCGGCATTCATAGGCCAGCACCTGGGCCGCCTGCGACAGGTTCAGCGAAGAGTAATCCGGGTTGGCCGGAATATTGATCAAGACATTGCATTTCTCGACGATGTCGTTCGGCAGGCCGAAGCGCTCGTTGCCGAAAACCAGGGCGGCGCGCAGCTCGGGCTGGGCCGACAACTGTTCCGCCACCTGGCGCGGCGTGAGCACCGGCGGCGAATATTCGCGCAGCCGGGCCGACACGGCGGCGGCGAAATTGATGCCGTCCAGCGCCTCGGCCATGCTGCCGACCACGCGCGCGCCGGCCAGGATGTCGCCGGCGCCGCTGGCGAAGGCCACCGCTTCCGGGTCTTGCAGCGCGTGTTCGAAGCGCGGCGTCACCAGCACCAGGTCGCTGAAGCCCATGGTCTTCATGGCCCGCGCCACCGCCCCGATATTGCCCGCGCGGCTGGTCTCGACCAGGATGAATCGCAGCTGTTTGAATAGATTGGTGTTGATTGGGGGCAGGTTCATTAATGTGTGCAGTATCGAGAGACAAGGGATCGCGGCTACGCCATCCTACGGCCCGCATTTTAACCCGCCTGCCGCCTGCCCCGGGCTGGCCTGAGCTTGGGTGGGGACAGGCTTGGACGCCTGAACGATGCAATCCGGCCTGCGGGCGGCCAGGGCCAGCAGATACGCTGCATACGCTTTTTCTATGGAAGCTTCCGTATGGACAGGTTTTTCTTCGCTCATATCCGGCATCGCAAATTGATCTAATTTTTAGAGCAATTTACGCGAAATGCGCAGGCTATGCAAATGAAAAATCAGTTCATCGACGCGGCCTTGAGCATGCACTTCGACAGCTTGTCGAAGTACTTCAAGGCCTCCTGCGTCAGCTCGACCTGCTTGCGCCGGGTGTCTTCGGTATCGGTCAGGATCAGCCAGCCCTTCTCCCGCATCGATGTCAGGCGATTATGGACGGTCGCGGGGGCGCCCAATTCCTTCTTGCCCATCATGTCGCGGACCGACAGGCGTTCGTCGTCCTGGCTGGCGCGCGCGACGATGGCCAGGATGCGTTCTTCCAGCGGATCGAGCGGCGGCAAGGACGGCAAGCCGCGCAAGGCATCCGCCAGTTGCAGGAAGCGCAGGTAGATGTCGGCAGGTCGTTTGGGAGAGGTCATGAAGTCGCCTGGTTAATTGCTACAAATTTTAGCACAATAGCCGCCGCTATCGAAGTCGTTGCTGCGGCGCCGGCAGCAGCGAGAGCAGCCATTTTGCCGTGTACAGCACGATCAGGGTGCCGATCAAGTCGCCGACGAACATGACCAGGAAGCCCGGCAGCAGGTTGGCGTCCTGGTGCACGGCGAACCAGATATGATGCAGCAGCGGACTGGCAAGCGAACACCCCAGCGCGCAAATCAGCAGCCGCTGCGGCGTCAGATTGGTCAGCGACGAGCGCAGCCCCAGCCTGGATTGCGCGAACAGATAGATCAGATAGGGGCCCAGCGCGCCGGCGATCGTGCCGGTCGTTGCGCGCAAGGCGTCGCCCGGAAAGTAGTACCAGTAGCAGGCGAACCAGCCTGATATCAGCAGTCCGACGACGCCCGCCTCGCCGAACATCAGCGTGCACAGCAGCCGCGTCCCGGCCGGCAGGTAAATCCAGCCTATGCCTTGCAGGAATTCGGCGCGGCGGAAGAACAGCTCGTTGGCCACCATCATCGCCCCATGCAGGCAGATCGTTCCCGCAACCATGGACACATTCATACGGAACGACGACAGCGGTTGACTCATGCTCTTATGACATTTCAAGATTGACAATTCCGGCCGTGGCCGGAATAAATCGGGGCTGTTTGAAAAGATTCGTGTTGATTTCCGGCAGGTTCATTTAAAATAGCGCTATTGCGCGGTATCGATACACGAATTCCCCGGGATTTTACCCTGTCGGCGCCGCTCCGCTCTTTAATTCACTCTTGTACACTAATGTGCTGCCGGGCAGGCTGAGGCCCCCGGTGGGCGTTAGCGTTCTTTTAACGGAAAAGCTTACATGCACCCAATGCTCAACACGGCGATCAAAGCCGCCCGCCGCGCCGCCGCCGTCATCAACCGCGCGTCGTTCGACCTAGACCGCGTCATCGTCACCGAGAAAAACCACAAGGACTTCGTCACCGACGTCGACCAGGCGGCCGAACAGGCCATCATCGAGGTGCTGTCCAAAGCTTATCCCGACCACGCCTTCCTGTGCGAAGAGTCGGGCCCGTCCAAGAACGCCAACGACGAGACTGAATACACCTGGATCATCGACCCGCTCGATGGCACCACCAACTTCATGCACGGCTTCCCGCAATACTCGATCTCGATCGCGCTGTCGCAGCGCGGCGTGATCACCCAGGCCGTGATCTACGACCCGGTCCGCAACGACCTGTTCACCGCCACCAAGGGCGCCGGCGCCTACCTGAACGACAAGCGCATCCGCGTGACCAAGCTGGACCGCATCGCCAACGCGCTGCTGTCGACCGGCTACGTGGCCGGCAACGCCAAGGCGCTGGACGAATACCTGAAAATGTACGGCATCATGGCCGAACGCTGCCACGGCGTGCGCCGCCCCGGCAGCGCCGCGCTGGACCTGGCCTACGTGGCCGCCGGCCGCCTGGACGGCTTCTACGAAAAAGGCCTGAAGCCTTGGGATATCGCCGCCGGCGCCCTGATGGTGACGGAATCGGGCGGCATCGTCGGCGAGTTCAGCGGCGAGTCCGACTACCTGTACAAGGGCGACATCATCGCCGCCAGCCCGAAGATCTTCGGCCAGATGGTCGGCCTGCTGTCCCAGTTTGGCGAGCAGCCGAAAGCCTGAGCAACAAAAAATTAGAATGTTTGTTACAAAAAAAAAGGGCCTCAGGGCCCTTTTTCATTTCCTATATGAAACATGAGTTGACCTTAGCTGCTATACTCAGGCCTGCGGCACTCTGACCAGTCCTTTAGCCGCAGTGTCATCCACTCTGATTGCCTGCGACTGGCGCTTCAAATGCGACAGGCCTATCTTAACAAAAAGTCATCATGTCATTCTCTTCCCTCGGTTTGTCCGACGCTATCGTCCGCGCTGTTACCGAAACCGGCTACACCACGCCCACCCCTATCCAGCAGCAGGCCATCCCTGCGGTCCTGAATGGCGGCGACCTGCTGGCAGGCGCACAAACCGGCACCGGCAAGACCGCCGGCTTCACGCTGCCCATCCTGCACCGTCTGTCGACCGACGCCAATGGCGCGGCCATCACCAGCAACACCACCGCCCGCCCGATCCGCGCGCTGATCCTGACCCCGACCCGCGAACTCGCGGCCCAGGTCGAGGAAAGCGTGCGCACCTACGGCAAGTACACCAAGCTGAACTCCACCGTGATCTTCGGCGGCGTCGGCATCAACCCGCAGATCAAGCAGCTCAAGCATGGCGTCGACATCCTGGTCGCCACCCCGGGCCGCCTGCTGGACCACATGGAACAGCGCACCGTCAACCTGTCGAAAGTGGAAATCCTGATCCTGGACGAAGCCGACCGCATGCTGGACATGGGCTTCATCCGCGACATCAAGAAAGTGCTGGCCGCGCTGCCGCCGAAGCGCCAGAACCTGCTGTTCTCGGCCACCTTCTCGGACGAGATCAAGGCCCTGGCCGACGGCCTGCTGAACAAGCCTGCCACCATCGAAGTGGCGCGCCGCAACTCCACCGTGGAAGTGATCGCGCAAAAGATCCACCCGGTCGACCGCGACAAGAAGCACCCGATGCTGGCCCACCTGATCAAGGCCAACGACTGGCACCAGGTGCTGGTGTTCACCCGCACCAAGCACGGCGCCAACAAGCTGGTCGAACAGCTGGGCCACGACGGCATCGGCGCCATGGCGATCCACGGCAACAAGAGCCAGTCGGCGCGCACCAAGGCGCTGTCGGAATTCAAGGACAACAAGCTGCAAGTGCTGGTGGCCACCGATATCGCCGCGCGCGGCATCGACATCGACCAGCTGCCGCACGTGGTCAACTACGACCTGCCGAACATTCCGGAAGACTATGTGCACCGCATCGGCCGTACCGGCCGCGCCGGCGCCACCGGCGAAGCCGTGTCGCTGGTCTGCGTGGACGAGCACGAGATGCTGAAGGATATCGAAAAGCTGATCAAGCAAACCCTGCCGCGTGAAGTGATTCCCGGCTTCGAGCCGGACCTGAACGCGCGTCCGCAACCGGTGCAGCTGCGCAGCGGCGGCCCCGGCCATCGCAATGGCGGCGGCCGCAACGGCGGTGGCGGCCAGGCGCGCGCCAAGACCGGCGGCGGCGGCGGTGGCAACAAGCCACGCGCACCGGGCGCACCGGCCGGCGGCGGCAACGGCGGCGGCCCGCGCAGCGGCAACAGCGCTCCGCGCTCGGCAGCACAGCACCGCTCCGGCGGCCGCGGCCGATAAGTCAGCAAGCCACCTTCGGGTGGCTTTTTTTTCGCGCCGACGCGGCAGCGGCATTTGCGGTTACGATAACGTTTCCGCCACCCCGCCCCCCGGAGCCGCCATGCCCAAGTTTGCCGCCAACCTGTCGATGCTGTTCAACCATGCGCCTTTCCTGGACCGCTTCGCGCTGGCCCGCGAAGCCGGTTTCGACGGCGTCGAATTCCTCTTCCCCTACGCCTACGAAGCCGATGTGCTGGCCGGGCGCCTGCGCCAGCACAAGCTGCAACTGGTGCTGTTCAACCTGCCTTGCGGCGACTGGGACGCGGGCGACCGCGGCATGGCCTGCGATCCGCGCCGCCAGCAGGAGTTCCGCGCCGGCGTGCTGCGCGCGCTGGAATACGCGACCGCGCTGGGCGTGCCGCGCCTGCACTGCATGGCAGGCAAGCTGCCGGCCGGGCTGGCGCCGGAACGCGCCCACGCCACCTACCTCGACAATCTGCGCTGGGCCGCCGCCGAGCTGGCGCCGCACGGCATCGAGCTGCTGATCGAACCGATCAACCGCTACGACATCCCCGGTTACTTCCTCAACTATAGCCGCCAGGCGCTGGACATCATCGCCGAGGCCGGCTGCCCCAATCTGTTCCTGCAATACGACATCTACCACATGCAGCGCATGGAGGGCGAGTTGAGCAACACCATCCGCGCCAACCTGCCGCTGATCAAGCACATGCAGATCGCCGACACGCCGGGCCGCCACGAGCCCGGCACCGGCGAGATCAACTACCGCCACCTGTTCCGCTTCATCGACGAGATCGGCTACGAAGGCTGGCTGGGCTGCGAGTACCTGCCGGCCGGCGACACCGCCGCCGGCCTGGGCTGGCGACAGGCCTTGAGCACCTGATCTGCGCTGCCGCAACACGAGGATAGGCACCCATGCCAACAATATCCTCACACTTTGCGGAGCGCATATGAAAACCACCCGTGTCTTCCTCCTCCTTGGACTGCTGGCCCTGCTCGGCGGCTGCGCCAGCAGCACGCCGCGCATGAGCGCTGTGCGCGCCTTTGCCGCACAGGCGCCGCAACTGGGCGCCTACCACGAACTGACCGAGCGCTACCGCACCACCTACCAGCGCGAACAACCCTTCCTCAGCGCGGCCGCCGACGCCCGCGAGCGCGAGCTCGACCGCCAGCGCCAGGCCGCCTGCGACGATTTCGTCCAGCTGCAGCGCGGCGTGCAAGCGTATATGCAGGCGCTGGGCCGGCTGGCGGGCGACGGCGCCTACGACATGGAAGACCAGGTCAAGTCGCTCGGCGACGGCATCAAGGCCTGGCCGGACAGCGGCCTCAACGAGCACCACGTGACCGCCTACGCCGGCCTGACGCGGCTGGTGGCGCGCACCGTCACGCGGCCCATGCAGGAAGCAGCGGTGCAGCAGCTGATGCGCGACGGCCGCCCGGCCGTGCAGCAAGTGCTGGAAGCCATGCACATCCTGCTGACCCTGTACGGCAAGACCAGCGACAACGAAGAAAAAATCGTGCTCGGCATGCTGGAGACGGAGCTGCCCTTCCTCGATCCCAGGCGCGACCGCCTGCTGATGGCGCTGGCCCGCTCGCAGCAGCACGACAAGCGGGTCGAGTACCATCTGATCGCCGCGCGCAACGCGCTGGCGCAGAAGAACCTGGCCGCCATCGAGCAGAGCCACCGCGTGCTGCTCGACCAATTCCCCACCCCCTGATTCCCGCAAGGAGCCGCCATGGCCGATACGCACCACATCATCGCGCTGGCCGACAGCCTGTCCGCCTGCGCCGACGCATTGCACGCCCGCCTGATGCACGCCATCCGCCAGCCGGCGCCGGGCGGCCAGGCGCCCGCCATCTCGCAGGGCGCGGCGCAGGCGCTGTTTGAAAACGAGGTGACCTTGCGCCAGCGCGCCAACAGCCTCTACCTCGACGCCGCCCGCCTGGCCGCCAGCGGCCTGGACAGCGCGCAGCAGCAACTGCTGGACGTCACCGCGCGCGCCCGCGACGCCATCGCCCGCATCGACCGCGCCAAGGACTTGATCGACATCGCCGCCGAACTGCTGTCGCTGGGCGCGGCGGTGGCGACCGGCAAGCCGGAGCGCCTGGTGGCGCCGCTGGAAAAACTCAAGCACCACGTGGACGCCTTGCTGCCGACGCGCTGACGCGGCCGCGAACAAAATCGCCGCGCGCCGGTCCAATGCCGTAAGGAGTGTGCGGCATGAACGGACTCGACGAGATGGAATGGATGGCCCTGCGGGCGCGGCTGGAAGGCGCGCGGGCCGCGCTGCTGAGCCAACTGGCGGACGACCTGGACCGCAGCGCCGACGTGCGCGTGCCGCTGCCGCACGAGGCCGAGGCCTCGCCGGCCGACAACGCCAGCCAGCGCACCCTCAACGCGCTGGTGCACGAGGCGGCCGAACACACGGCCCGCCAGCTGCACATCGTGCGCCACGCGCTGGCCAAGTTCGACGAGCGCAGCTATGGCTTGTGCGAGCGCTGCGGCGAGAGCATCGGCTACTCGCGGCTTGATGCGCGGCCGGAAGCGCGGCTGTGCATCGCCTGCCAGACGCTGCTCGAACAGCGCCGCCGCTAGCTTCAGGCCGCATCGCTCCACGGCTGGTTGCGGATCTTGGCCACCTGCCGCTGCGCCAGCAAGCGCCACAACTGCAAGGCGTCGGCCTGCGCCAGCGCGGCCATGGTGCGCGGGCCGGCCAGCGCGATTTCGCAATCGCGGTCCGACCATTCGGCAAAGCGCACCCCGCCGCCGGCCGACACCTCGACTTCGTACATCAAGCCATCGTCGTAACCGAAGCGCAGCACGGCGCTGCCGGGACCGCCATCGGGACTGGCGGCGTTGCCGCTGTAGACCTCCGCCAGCGCCGCCGCCATCTGGGCTTCCGACGGCGCCGCCACATCGCGGCCGTCCGGGCGCGTGAGCACTACCCATGCCTGTGTCATAGCCGCATCCCCCTATCCAAACGCGTTAGTCCGACGGGTGCCAGGTGTTTTTATTGTAGCGACTATCATACCGAAAATTGCCGCCAGTGCAGGCTTATTCTCCGATAAGCAACAACGGCGCGGGCGTGCGGCGGGCGGCAAAAAAACTTGGCGCGTTGCGGAAAAATAGCGGGTGTGGCCGTATAATCAATCGAGCATTTCGCCATCTACCGGCTTTTATTTTGATAGGCGCGACCATGATTGCAGCCCAGCAAACGCCCGCCATGTCGCCCGCCCCCAGCCTGTCGTTCCACGCCGAGCTGGAACAGGCGTTGGCGCTCGATCAACTGTGTCTGCTATACCAGCCGCTGGTGGACTTGCAGACCGGCGCCGTGATCAGCCTGGAGGCGCTGGTGCGCTGGCAACATCCCGGGCAGGGCTTGCTGTCCGCCCATGCCTTCCTGCCACAAGCCGAAGCGGCCGGCATGACGGCCGCCATCGGCCACTGGGTGCTGCGCCGCGCGTGCGGCGACCTGAGCGCCTGGCGGCGCGGCGGCCAGAACCACCTGCGGGTGGCGGTCAACGTCTCGCCCAGCCAGTTCCGCGACCCCGGCTTCGGCGACGCCGTGGCCGCCATGCTGGACGACTACGCGATCACGCCGGCCGCGCTGACGCTGGAGATCACCGAGACCGCGCTGACCGAGGCCGGCGCCGATTGCGACGACGTGCTGGCCGGCTTCAAGACGCGCGGACTGAACCTGACGCTGGACGATTTCGGCACCGGCCACGGCTCGCTCAGCAGCCTGAAGCGCTATCCCTTCGACGCCATCAAGATCGACGCCGATTTCATCCGCAACGTGGTCAGCGACAGCCACGACGCCGCCATGGCCAAGAGCATCATCGCCATGGGCCACAACCTGGGCATGAAGGTGGTGGCCGAGGGCGTGGAGACCGAGAGCCAGTGCGACTTCCTGCGGCGCAATATGTGCGACCAGATCCAGGGCTATTTCTTCGCGCCGCCGCTGGCCTCGGCCGAGCTGCACGAGCTGCTCGCCAGCGGCCGCGCGCTGCCGGCCCACCTGCTGCGCATGCACAAGCCGCCGCGCCGCCTGCTGCTGGTGGACGACGAACCCAACATCCTGGCCGCGCTCAAGCGCCTGCTGCGCGGCGACCAGTACCAGGTCTACACCGCCAACGACGGCCCGCAGGGCCTGGCGGTGCTGGCCGAACATCCGGTCGACGTCATCGTCTCCGACCAGCGCATGCCCGGCATGCTGGGCGCCGACTTCCTGCGCAAGGCCAGGGAGCTGGCGCCGGACACCATCCGCATCATGCTGTCCGGCTACACGGAGCTGCAATCGGTGACCGACGCGGTCAATGAAGGGGCGATCTACAAATTCCTCACCAAGCCCTGGGACGACGAGCAGCTGCGCGGCCATATCGCCGACGCCTTCCGCGTCAAGGAAATCGCCGACGACAACCTGCGCCTGCACCTGGAAGTGCGCAGCGCCAACCAGGAGCTGGCCGCCGCCAACCGCCGCATGGAACAGCTGCTGCAGGAAAAGCAGCGCCAGATCAGCCGCGGCGAGATCAGCCTGAGCGTGGCGCGCGAAGTGTTGCAGCACCTGCCGCTGCCGGTGATCGGCATGGACGACGCCGGCATGATCGCCTTCGTCAACGGCGCCGCCGCCGGCCTGTTCCGCCAGAGCGGCGCCCTGCTGGGCAGCGAGGCCGGCAACGTGCTGCCCGAGCTGTTCCAGACCGACGGCGCACCGCGCCACCATGTGGCCGACATCGAAGGCCAGCGCTATGCCGTGATGTGCTACCCGATGGGCGAGCACTCGACCTCGCGCGGCAGCCTGATCACCCTGAGCACCACCGTGGAGCCGCTCTCATGACGACACTGGCAACGCCCAACGAAATCGGCCTGGAACAGGCGGCGGCCGGCATGACGCTGGCCGCCGCCCTGCTCGACGCCAACGGCAGCGTGCTGCTGCCGCAGGACGCGGCGCTGACCGACGCCACGCTGGCCTCGCTGCGCCGGCGCGGCATCGAGCGCTGCGTGGTGTGGTCGGCGGCCGAGCCGGTCGATCCGGCGGCGCAGGCGGCGGCGCGCGCGCAGCGCCTGGCGCGGCTGGACAGGCTGTTCCGCCACAGCGCCGACAGCGACGGCGGCGCCCAGCTGCTGGCGCGCCTGCGCAGCTACCGCGAGGACCAGCAACCATGACCGTCGACGACGTCATCAAGGCCGTGCGCGACCTGCCCTCGTTGCCGGCGGTGGTCAGCGAACTGCTGGCCAGCATGAACCAGGACGATATCGACACCCACGCGCTGGCCGCCAAGATCACGCTCGACCAGGCGTTGACGGCCAAGACGCTGCGCCTGGCCAACTCCTCGTTCTACGGCATGCCGGCCAAGGTGACGTCGATCCAGCAAGCCATCTCGGTGCTGGGCTTCCACGCCATCCGCACGCTGGTGACGGCCTGCTCCGTGACCGACAGCTTCGCGCCCACGCCCGGCACCCAGTTCGATTTCCCGGCCTTCTGGCGCCACTCGATCGCCAGCGCGGTGTGCGCGCGCGTGCTGGCGCCGCATGTGCGCATCAACGCGGACACCGCCTTCACCGCCGGCCTGCTGCACGACCTCGGCACGCTGGTGCTGGCCACCCGCTTCCCCGACGACTACCGCCGCGTGCACGCCCACCGCATCGAGCACGATTGCACGGCGGCGCCGGCCCAGCTGGCGGTGTTCGGCATCGACCACGCCGCCGTCGGCAGCGCGCTGGCCGCGCACTGGAAGTTCCCGCAGCCGATACAGGCGGCGGTGGCCGAGCACCACCAGCCCGGCGGCGACGGCCCGGCCACGCTGTCGACCGTGATCTATGTCGCCAACATCGTGGCCCACGCGCTCGACCTGTCGGCGCAGGAAGACGACCAGGCGCCGCCGCTGTCGCTGGCCGTCTGGCAGAAGCTGGGATTGAGCGACGCCGCCTGGAACGGCGTGTTCGCCGAGACCGAACAGCTGTACGACACCATGTGCAAGATGCTGACCACATGAACGCCGCCGCCCCCGCCACCGCCCCGCTGCCGGCCGACGAGCCCCAGCACGCCGCGATCGCGCTGTCCGAATTCTTCGACGGCCATCCGGTGGCCACCTTCGCCATCGACACCCGGCACGTGATCACCCACTGGAACCGCGCCTGCGAGCACCTGCTGGGCTGGAGCAAGCTGGCCATGGTCGGCACCAGCAACCACTGGCAAGCCTTCTATCCCAAGCCGCGCGCCGTGCTGGCCGACCTGATCGTGGCCGGCGACGAGACCCAGCTGGAACTGCTCTATCCTGGCAAGTACCGCGCCTCGGCGCTGATCCCCGGCGCCTACGAGGCCGAGGACTTCTTCCCCAATATCGGCGCCAGCGGCCACTGGCTGCACTTCACGGCGGCGCCGCTGCGCGACCACCAGGGCCGCATCGTCGGCGCCATCGAAACGCTGCGCGACGTCACCGAACGGCGCGTGGCCGAGAACGCGCTGCGCCGCGCGCACGACAACCTGGAGCACGTGGTCGAGAAACGCACTGCCCAGCTGGCCGACATGAACGAGCAGTTGCAGGAAGACATACGCCAGCGCCACCTGGCCGAGGCCGAACTGCGCCGCAGCAACCTGGAGCTGACCGAGCTCAACAGCCAACTGTCGCGCGCCCAGCAGCAGCTGGTGCAGGCCGACAAGCTCGCTTCGATCGGCCAGCTGGCGGCCGGCGTGGCGCACGAGATCAACAACCCGATAGGCTACATCTTTTCCAACTTCAGCACGCTGCAAACCTATCTGGACCAGCTGTTCGAGATGCTCGACGCCTATCAGAAGGCCGAGCCCGGCACGGCCGCCGCCGCCGCGCTGCGCGCCCAGCGCGAACAGATCGACCTCGACTTCCTGCGCGAGGACATCCCGGCGCTGATGGCCGAATCGCGCGAAGGCATCGTGCGGGTGCGCCACATCGTCCAGGACTTGAAAGACTTTTCGCGGGTCGACGCCAACCAGGACTGGGTCTGGTCCAATCTGCACCGCGGCATCGACTCCACGCTCAACATCGTCGCCAACGAGGTCAAGTACAAGGCCGACGTCGTCAAGGAATACGGCGACATCCCCGACATCCAGTGCCTGCCCTTGCAGATCAACCAGGTGGTGATGAACCTGGTGGTCAACGCCGCCCACGCCATCGGCGAGCAGCGCGGCCGCATCACCGTGCGCACCGGCGCCGACGGCGACGGCATGGTGTGGATCGAGGTCGGAGACAACGGTAGCGGCATCGCGCCGGACACGCTGTCGCGCATCTTCGACCCCTTCTTCACCACCAAGGCGGTCGGCAAGGGCACGGGGCTGGGGCTGTCGCTGGCCTACGGCATCGTACAGAAGCACGGCGGCCGCATCGACGTCGACACCGAGCTCGGCAAAGGCACCCGCTTCCGCGTGCGCCTGCCGGTCAACCAGCCCGACAGCGAAGCCGGTGCGGCCGGCGGGAGCGCGCCATGAACACCGCGCTGTCGCCCTCGGCCGAGCCGGCCTTCGGCGCCACGCTGCTGTGCGTGGACGACGAGCCCAACATCCTGTCCTCGCTGCGCCGCCTGTTCCGTCCGGCCGGCTACCGCGTGCTGCTGGCCGAGAGCGGCGCGCTGGGCCTGCAGGTGCTGGAAAAGGAACAGGTCGACCTGGTCATCTCCGACATGCGCATGCCGGAAATGAACGGCGCCCAGTTCCTGGCCCAGGTGCGCGCCCGCTGGCCCGACACCGTGCGCCTGCTGCTGACCGGCTATTCCGACATCCAGTCTATCCAGGACGCCATCAACTGCGGCGAGATCTACCGCTACATCACCAAGCCGTGGGAAGACGGCGACATGCTGCTGCTGGTGCGCCACGCGCTGGAGCGGCGCCAGCTGGAACAGGACAAGCTGCGCCTGGAAGCGCTGACGCTGCGCCAGAACGAGGAATTGAAGACGCTCAACCAGAGCCTGGAGGCCAAGGTCGAGGCGCGCACCCGCCAGCTGAAGGCCGAGCACGAGGCGACCAGCGCCGCCAACGGCAAGCTCAAGCGCAACTTCGTCACCACCATCAAGATCTTCTCCAGCATGATAGAGCTGCGCGCCCACAACCGGCCCGGCCATGCGCGCCTGGTGGCCGAGCTGGCGCGCCAGCTGGCGGTGCGGCTGGAGCTGGACGCGCGCGAGACCCAGGAAATCTTCATCGCCGCGCTGCTGCACGACATCGGCAAGATAGGCTTCGCCGACGAGCTGCTGCAAACCCCGCTGACCATGCTGCACGGCGAATCGCTGGGCCTGTTCCGCAAGCACCCGCAACGCGCCGCCGAGCTGCTGATGCCGCTGGAAGACTTGCGCGGCAGCGCCGCCATCCTGCGCGCCCAGCTGGAGCGCTTCGACGGCAACGGTTTCCCCGACGGCCTGGCCGGGCTGGCGATCCCGCTGGGCGCGCGCATCCTGGCGCTGGCGGCCGACTTCTACAACCTGCAACAGGGCGCGATGGTGCAGCGCCATCTGCGGCCGGAGGAAGCCAAGTCGCTGATCCTCGACGCCAGCGGCAAGCGCTACGATCCGCACGTGGTGGCGGCCTTCCGCCAGATCATCGACGGCGACGCCGATGCCGGCGCCGGGGTCGAGGTGCTGTCCGGCGAACTGCTGCCCGGCATGGTGCTGGCGCGCGACCTGATCAGCCGCGACGGCCTGATGCTGCTGTCGGTCGAGCACGTGCTCGACGCCCGCATGATCCAGCAGGTGCAGGATTTCGAGACCAAGAGCGGTTCCCGGCTGGCGATCTGGGTGCGCAACCCGAAAGGAGAAGCATGAGCAAGATCCTGCTGGTGGACGACGAGGCCAATGTGCTCAGCGCCCTGCAGCGCGCGCTGCTGCAGATGTTCCGCGGCGCGCCGCCGCAGATCGAGAGCTACACCAATCCCTACGACGCGCTCGAACGCATCTGCTACTGCGACTTCGACCTGATCATCTGCGACTACAACATGCCGCAGATGAGCGGCGGCGAGCTGCTGCAAGCGCTGAAGGACGTGGCGCCGAACACGGTGCGCATCATGCTCAGCGCCTCGACCGAATACGGCACGGTGCTGAGCGCCATCAACCAGGCGCAGGCCTTCCGCTTCATGAGCAAGCCCTGGGACGCCGCCGAGCTGGAGCAGAACGTGCGGCAGGCGCTGGCGCTGCGCGCCGAGCTGGTGGCCGCGCCACCGCCCACGCCGCAAGAGCTGGAGGCGCAGCGGCTGGAGGCCGAGGAACCGGGCCTGCTCGACGTCAAGCGCGACGACGACGGCGCCGTCATCCTGTAGCGGCAGTCAAGCCGGCGCCGCGGCCTGCGGCGGCTGCACCGGCAGGTGCACCGTGAAGCGCGTGCCCTGGCCGACCACCGAGGCCACCTCGATGCGGCCGCCGTGGCGGTTGACGATGCCGTAGGACAGCGACAGCCCCAGCCCGGTGCCGCTGCCGACCGGCTTGGTGGTGAAGAAGGGTTCGAAGATGCGGTTCAGGTTTTCCGGCGCGATGCCGCAGCCGTTGTCGCCCACCTCGATCCATACCCAGCCGTCGGCGGCGCCGGTGCGCAGCGTGATCACGCCCTGCTCGCTCAGCGCGTGGGCGGCGTTGACCAGCAAATTCATGAACACCTGGTTCAGCTGCGAGGCCAGGCAGGTCACCGGCGGCAGCGCGCCGTACTGCTTGTCGACCCTGGCCTTGTACTTGATCTCGTTGCTGACGATGTTGAGCGTGCTGTCCAGGCCGTGGTGCAGGTCGGCCACCTGCCACTCGGTCTCGCCGACGTGGGAAAAATCCTTGAGCGCCTGGACGATGTCCTTGACCCGCTTCAGGCCGTCCATCGATTCACGCACCAGGTCGGTCACGTCTTCCTTGAGGAATTCCAGGTCGGCCTGCTGGCGCAGCGTGGCCAGCTGGGCCGCCAGCGCCGGATGCGGCGCGGCCGCCTGCTCGTAGCGTTCGATCACGCCCAGCAAGGTGCCGACGTAGTTCTTCAGCGAGCCCATGTTGGAATTGACGAAGCCGACCGGGTTGTTGATCTCGTGCGCGATGCCGGCCGCCAGCTGGCCGATCGAGGCCATCTTTTCCGATTGCAGCAGCTGCTCGTGGGCGTTGCGCAGTTCGCCGATCAGCGCCTGCTGTTCGACGCCCTTGGCCTGCAGCGCCTCCTCCATGCGCTTGCGCGCCGTGATGTCGGTCAGCGAGCCGATCACCTCCAGCGGCACGCCGTGCTCGTCGCGGATCAGGCGCAGCGTGTCGTGCATCCACAGATAGCTGCCGTCGCTGATGCGGAAGCGGTATTCGTAGGCGCGCTGGCCTTCGCTGAACACCAGCGCCAGGCTGGAGAAGATGCTGGGCGCATCGTCGGGATGGATGTGGTCGAACCAGAAGTTGGGGTCGGCCACCATCTGCTCGGGACGGTAGCCCAGCACGTTGTAGGCGTTGTTGCTGACGAAGGTCATCTTGAAGTCGCCGCTGGGCACGGTGCAATAGATGATGGCCGGCGTGTTGTCGACCAGGTATTGCAGGCGCACCAGCGGTGACGCGGCCTCGGCAACAGGCGCGGCGGGCGCGCCGGCGGCGTCTGAAGAAAGAAAGTCGAACTCGTCAAATTGCATATCGATAGCCTCGCGACAGCTTCCATCCTGCGCAGTTCGCGCAATCGGACGGCAGGCATCGGCATGCGCGGCTGCTTCGATTATGCCCTAGTTCGGGCCCTGCGGGCGTTCAATGCGTCCAGCCCGTCGACCACTCGTGCGGCAACGCCACAGGGGGCGGCGGCGGCGTCATCCAGTCGCGCGGATCGACCCGGTAGTACTTGAGGAATTCGGCAAACAGCTCGGCGTGGTGCTCGGCCATCTGGTAGGGTTTCTCGAAGAAGGTCTCGGTGGCGACGGCGAAGAATTCGGCCGGATTGGTGGCGCCGTAATGGTCCATCACGCTGTGCTGGCGGTACATGGCGCTGTGGCGCAGGCTCTGGAAATCGCGCTCCAGCACCTCCGACCATTCGCTGTAGCTGGCCGGGTTGCCGAGATACGGGGCGCCGTTGGCGCGGCCCGATTCGCTGTCGAGCTGGTGGGCGAATTCGTGCAGCACGACGTTGTGGCCGTCCGTCCAGTCGCCGGCGCCACGCTGCACGTCGTCCCAGGACAGCACGATGCGGCCGTCGTCCCAGGATTCGCCCAGCATGGTCTGGTGGCCCGGCGTCACCACGCCGCCCGGCCCCACCTCGGCGCGCCGCGCCACGAAGGCGCTGGGGTAGACCAGGATGGTGTGCAGCGCCGGATAGACCTTGCTGGGCCGGTTCAGCAGCAGCAGGCAAGCCTGGCCGGCGATGGTGACGGCCATCTCGTCGGTGACTTCCAGCCCCTCGCAGCCGATGAATTTTTTCTGGTGCAGGAACTGCACGACCAGGCGCTGCAACTGCTGCTGCAACGCGGGCGCCATGCGGCGGTAGACGGGGATGTTGTGCTGCAGGACGGCCTGCGCGGCGGCCGGCAGCGGCTGCGCCAGCACCCGCCGCAGACGCCAGCGCGGGTAGAAAAAAGGCGTCGCTATCAACAGCGCCGTCAGGGCTATCCAGATCAAAGCTTCCATGTGCAGCGCGTCCGTTGAGATGTCCAGTCTGGGCTAGGTGGGGGGCCTTGCCGACATTTCAATATGCAAACAGCCGGGCATGCCCGGCTGTTCCATCATACGCCTGCGTCAGACGCTCAGACCTGTTCTTCTTTTTGCAGCGAAGGCGCCGAGCCGAACAGCGCGGCCACCAGCGGATCGCGCATCACCGGGCCGCGGTTGACGCGGATCGCGTAGTGGGTGTCGTCGGCCAGGATGTGGAAGTGGCGGCCGCTGCCGGCCATCGCCTGTTCGCGCAGGCCCGGACGCTCCTTGCGCGGTGGCGCGCCTTCGCGCTTCGGCTGGACGATGGCGGCCAGGAAGGCGGCCACGCGTTCAGGATCCGGCGTCAGCTGGTAGACGGCCTTGCCCAGGTAGGTGGCCGTGCCTTCGACGTAGCGCGCCAGTTCGATCACGCCCGCTTCGCGCAGGTCGCGGATGTATTTGCGGGCGCCGGACGGCGAAAACTTCAGGAACCAGGCGATTTCGTCGGCCAGCATCTCGTGCAATTGCAGCTCGCCGATCAGCTTCTGCATGTTTTCGATGCGGCGCAGCGTGGCCGAGGTCGAGCGGACGCGCTCGATCGAAGCCATCGACAATGCCGGCTTGCGGTCCAGCGGCGCCGGACCCGGACGTTCCACCAGCATCAGCTTGGCGGTCGTCGCCTGCATTTCCGGCGAGGCTTTCATCTCGTTCTGGACCAGATGTTGAGGTTGTCTAACTGCATGCATGGGAACACTCCTTATAACAATTGCCGAGATTAGTGGCAGCGGATAGCGTGGCGGGCTGCTGGCATCGCGCTACGATCTCTGCATCTGACGCCAGAATGCCTTTTCCTGGAGCATTAGTCTGTGCGGCAACGAACATTAGCGAAAATACTTGGCACTTAAGCTGTGACAAATGGCCGCGCGCTAAGTTTCAAGAAATGTGCCGTATTTGATACAGCACAAGCTTAGGTACGCTAGCGCACGGAAGAGATGCACCAAACTCCCTAATCTTCAGTCCAACAGCGGTGCATGGCCATTGCTGCAACAACTCATTACTAATAATCGGGAGCTCACCTGTGAATAAATCCAAGAACATCGCCCTCGCCGTCGTCGCCCTGTGCGCGTCGTTTTCCGCCCTGGCTCAGGATGCGGTCGTCAATCCATCGTGGTATATCCAGCCCAGCCTGAACGCCATGAAGCCCGACTCGGACTTCGGCGTGGACAAGCGCGGCTACGGCGCCGGCCTCAAATTCGGCAAGGCGCTCAATGAAAGCTGGGACGTACAAGTCGGCACCACCTATGCCCGCTCCCGTGAAAACGGCCAGCGCTACCAGCAGAACACGCTGGGCGTGGACGGCTTGTACATGTTTTCCCGTAAATCGTTCCGTCCCTTCCTGCTGGTCGGCGTCGGCGCCGAGCGCGACAAGGCCAACCTGAACGTCATCGGCGAACGCCGCAAGAACTCGCCCTACCTGAGCGCCGGCCTGGGCTTCCAGGCCGACCTCAGCGAGCAGGTCGCCCTGCAGGCGGACATCCGCAATGTGCACGGCTTCATCCGTGGCAGCGAGTTCCCTAACAGCAAGAGCAATAACTACTACGCAACGGTCGGCCTGAACATCGCCTTCAACGCGCCGCCGAAAGCCGCACCGGCCGCGCCGCCGCCGCCACCGCCGCGCGCAGTGGAGCCGCCACCGCCGCCACCGGCAGCCGTGGTGCCGCCACCGCCGCCACCGGCGCGCTTTGAAAAAGTGACGATGTCGGCCACCGAGCTGTTCGGTTTCGACAGCGCCAAGCTGAACCCTAACCAGCCCAAGCTGGACGACATCGCCAACGTGCTCAACGCGAACAGCAGCATCGACAACGTGGTGATCTCCGGCTATGCCGACCGTCTGGGCAGCGACAAGTACAACCAGAAGCTGTCCGAGCGCCGCGCGCAATCGGTCAAGGAATACCTGGTCGGCAAAGGCGTGGCCGCCAACCGCCTGAACGCCGTCGGCAAGGGCGAGGCCAACCCCATCGTCCAGTGCAACAACAAGAAACGCGCGGACCTGATCAAGTGCCTGGAACCGAACCGCCGCGTCGAGGTCGAGCAAATCACCATCGAACGCCGCGTGCAATAAGCAAACAAGCCCCGCTCCCGCAGCGGGGCTTTTTTTTCCGATGAAGCGTAATCTCGTCTCGGTACTGCGATGTACCGTCAGCGAATGGTTTGAACACCGCGCCAGCAGCAAGGGCGCGGCGTTGGCGTTTTACACGCTGTTTTCGCTGGCGCCGGTGCTGGTGCTGGTGCTGGCGATCGCCGGCTGGTTCTACGGGCCGCAGGCGGCGCAGGGCCAGCTGTTCAGCGAGCTGCGCGGCCTGCTCGGCGCGCAGGGCGCGGAGGCGGTGCAACTGGTGCTGGCCGGCGCCCGCGACAAGGAGCAGGGCCGGCTGGCCACCCTGATCGCCGGCGCCCTGCTGCTGTTCGGCGCGACCAGCGTGTTTGCCGAACTCAAGGCCAGTCTCGACGAGATCTGGCAAGTACCGCCCCTGGTCCACGGCACGGCCTGGGACGTGGTCCGCACCCGCCTGCTGTCCTTCGGCATGATACTGGTGCTGGCCTTCCTGCTGATGGTGTCGCTGGTGGTCAGCGCCGCGCTGACCGTGCTGGAAAAGCTGTGGAGCGATTACTGGCGCGAGGCCGGCATCGTGCTGTCGGGTGTCAACCTGGTGATCGGCTATCTGGTCATCGCCGCGCTGTTCGGGGCGATCTTCAAGCTGCTGCCGCGCATCCGGCTGTCATGGCATGACGTGACCATAGGCGCGCTGGGCACGGCCGCCCTGTTCACGCTGGGGAAATACCTGATCGGCGTCTACATCGGCAACAGCGGCATCACCAGCAGCTACGGCGCCGCCGGTTCGGTGATCGCGCTGCTGCTGTGGGTGTACTACTCGGCGCAGATCTTCTTCCTCGGCGCCGAGTTCGCGCGCCAGTACGCGCTGCAACTGGGCAGCTTGCGCAGGCCGCCCTCCCCGCCTCAGGTCGGCTTGCGCCGCAGGTAGGCGCGCGGCGTGGCGACCGGCAGGTCGGCCACGGGCAAGGTTGCCGCCAGCGCCTGCTGGTCTTCCTCGCGGATCACCGCATCGGGCGCCAGCACGCGGTCTATCACCTGCGGGCTGATGCCTATCGATTGCAGGAACTGCACCGCGCTGGCGGTGCCGATGTCGCGCTGCACTTCCAATGCCTGGCGGACGATGAACTCCAAGGAATGCCAGCCTGCAGTTTCCGAAGTCTCCGGCCGCGCGCGGCGGTCATGCTCTGGACTCATGTGCTGCTCCTCAAGATAGGTGTACTCGTATGTTAGCCGACTGGCGCAGAGAAACAAGTGCGATTACGCGCCCTACTCGCCCAGCAGTTCCGCCACCACTTCCATGCCTTCGACGCGCTCGGCCACCACCTTGACGATGACGATCAGCGGCACGCCCAGCAGCAGGCCGGACACGCCCCACAGCCAGCCCCAGAACAACAGGCTGACGAACACCGCCGCCGCGTTCATGCGGGCGAAGCGGCCGGTCATCCAGGTCGCCACCACGGTGCCGACCAGCGTGGCGATGGCCAGCGAGGTGCCCATCACCAGCGCGCTCATCTGGAACGATTCGAATTGCATGAAGGCCACCGCGCCGGTGGCCAGCGTGATCAGCAGAGGACCGAAGTAAGGCATCAGATGCAGCAGCCCGGCCACGATGGCCCAGGCGCCGGCGTTCTCCAGCCCTATCCAGCGCAGCGCTATCCACATCAGCAGCGCCAGCAGGCCGTTGGTGACGAGCAGCATCAACATGTATTTCTGGATCGAGGAATTGATGTCCTCCAGGATGTGCACGGTGATTTTCTTCTTGCTCAGCGACGGACCGGTCAGCTTGACCAGCTTGCGCTTGAAGGTGTCGCCCGACAGCAGCAGGAAGAACACCAGGAAGATCACCATCACCGCCTGGCTGAGGAAGCCCATCACGCCCATCGAGCCGGCCCACAGCCAGTCCATGACGGGCAGCGTGCCGCTCTCCGGCGCCGGCGCGGCCTTGCGCGCGGCGCGGCGCTCCTGGGCGCCGGTGGTGGCCTGCTGCAATTCGGTGGCCACGGCCTGGATGCGCTGCAAGGTGCTGGGGCCTTGATGGCCACGGTCGGCCAGCAGGCGTGACAGTTTATGGCTGACGGTGGGCAGTTCTTCGACGATGGATTCGAACTCGCCCTGCACCTTGTCGATGACCACCAGCGAGCCGCCGAGGATGGCGGCGGTGATCAGCGTCGCGCCGACCACGCGCGGCAGGCGCATGCGCTCCAGCCAGCACACGATGGGGCTGAGCATATAGGTGATCAGGATGCCGAGTAACAGGGGGACGAGGAAATTGCGCGACCATTGCAGCGCGTAGATGAACGCCACCGTGGCGATGACGCCGAGCGCCAGGCCACGGGCGTGGACATGCAGGGGAATACGCGGGCCATCGCCTTCGGCGACAGCAGCGTTGACGAGGGGGAGTGCTTCAGGCTGCTGGCTCATGATGGCTCGCTAAAAAATCCCGGCGCGGCCAACCCGGCTGGGCTGGACCGCGCCGGCAGGTAAAGCTTACTTGACGTGGATGTCGTTCTTCACGCCGTTGACGCCCTTGACGCCGCGGGCGATCTGGCCGGCCTTGGCGATGTCTTCAGGCTGGGCGACGAAGCCGCTCAGTTGTACCGTGCCCTTGAAGGTTTCCACATTGATTTCCGTGGACTTCAGGCTAGGCTCGTTGAAGATGCTGGCTTTGACTTTGGTGGTGATCACGGAATCGTCGACATACTCGCCGGTGCCTTCTTTGGTCGAGGTGGATGCGCAGCCGGCGGTGGCCAGCAGCGAAACGGTGAACAGGGCAGTAGCGATTTTGTGTGCGATTTTCATGGCATTCTCCTTGGAGTGATTAACAGTCGTTTGTCAGCTAGCGGGACTGGATGTCCTTGCTACCGATGTAGACGTTGTACGCCCCTTCCCCACCCATCTCTGTACGGTACCGTACACAGACTGCACATCGCGCACGGCGCCTGAACTGAGTGCGTAAGCGCACAGACCCTGGCCTGCGCGCTGGCTATGCTGGATTCATACTTTTTCGGGAGAACAACATGAAACACATGACCGCCATCGCCGCCGTGCTCGTCGCCGGCACCGCCGTCCTCAGCGGCTGCGCCAGCACCAGCTCCGTACCGCAGCAGCAAGGCTATTATGCCAACCAGGCTGAAGCGGCCTCCTACGGCACCATCGACGCCATCCAGGTCGTGCAGACCAAATCCGGAACCAGCGGCGCCGGCGCCGTCACGGGCGGCCTGGTCGGCGCGCTGCTGGGCAACCAGGTCGGCTCGGGCAGCGGCCGCACCGCCGCCACGGTGGCCGGCGCGGTCGGCGGCGCCGTGGTCGGCAACAAGGTCGAGAGCAGCCGCAACCAGCCGCAAGACCAGTACCAGATCAGCGTGCGCATGGATAACGGCGATTACCGCATCGTCACCCAGGACAATATCTACGACCTGCGCACCGGCAACCGGGTGCGCCTGGTCGATGGCCGCGTCTATCGCTACTAATCGCTACTAATCGCAACTAATCGCAACCAACAGGAGAACCCCATGGGCACCATCATTTTGATCATCTTGGTCCTGGCTTTGATCGGCGCCCTGCCGACCTGGCCGCATAGCCGCGGCTGGGGCTATGCGCCCAGCGGCATCACCGGCCTGATCGTCGTGATCCTGCTGATCATGCTACTCACCGGCAGGCTGTAAGCGCAACGGAGGACATCATGACTCGCATTCGACACCTCATCATCGGCATGGCCATGGCCTGCGTCGCCTGCGCGGCGCAGGCGGCGGACCAGACCACGCCACCGCAAAACGCCCAGCTGCAACAGAAGGAAATCGCCAAGGGCGATCCGGCGCGCTGGTACCAGGACGACGCCACCGCCGCCGCGCAGCTGCGCACGCTGCGCAAGGAAATCGGCGCCGCGCTGGCCGAGGCCAACATCGCCTGCAAACAAGGCCCGGCCGCCGAACGCGGCCGCTGCATGCAGGAGGCGCGCGCCACCTACCAGCAGGACATGGCGAACGCGGCGCAGATCCGCGCCGAGAACCACCCGCACTAGGCCGGCAGTTAAGCGGCCTGCTCCTGGTCGTGCCGCTGCCGCAACGGCGGCAGTTCATGCACGACCAGCGGCGTATCTTCCGTCACAAAGCTCAGCCAGCCCGCCGCCTCGATGGCGCGCAGCGCATCCTGATAGCCCTGGTCCCAGCGCCAGTCGATCGACCCCTTGGAAAAATTGATGTCCTTGGCCGCCATGTTCCAGTCGCGGCCGGCGTACGCCAGCCGCACCACGTGCAGCGTGGTGCCGCAGCCCAGCTCGGCCAGGTCCTGCGCGCCCTGCACCGTCCTGGCCCGCTCCGGCAAGGCCTGGTACAGCTCGCGCAGCTTCTGCTGCAGCTTGTGGGTGGCGACGTAATCGTCCAGGTGGCGCTTGGAACGCGAGGCGAAGGTCACGTCCTTCTGCCGCGTCTGTACCTCGTCCAGCGTGGTCGGCTCGGGGCCGTCGGCGCTCCACAAATCCACCATGAAGCACAGCGTGTCGACATGCTCGTTATCGTCCAGCACGGTCTCCAGCGGCGTGTTCGAATACAGGCCGCCATCCCAGTACAGCTCGCCGTCTATGCGCACCGGCGGGAAGCCCGGCGGCAGCGCGCCGCTGGCGCGGATGTGGTCGGCGTTGAGCGTCTGTTCGCGGTTGTCGAAGCTGCGCAGGCTGCCGCAGGCGACCTTGAGCGCGTTGACCGTCAGCCGCATGCCGCCCGGCTGGTTCAGATAGTCGAAATCGATCAGCCGGTTCAGCGTATCGCCCAGCTCGCTCGTATCGTAGAAGCTGGCCTGCTCGGGATCGACCGCCGTCCCGGTCGGGAACAGGCTCATGAAGCGCGGCTTGAAGAAGCCCGGCACGCCGCGCAGCAGCGTGTCCCAGGTTTGCAGCAGCACGTTGGAGCGCCGCTGCTGGTCCGGCACCTGGCGCATGTCGTAGCTGTCGCGGTGGGCGATGCCGTCCCAGAATTGCTTGAGCCGGGCCAGCCGGGTCTCGTGCGGATTGCCGGCCAGGATGGCGGCGTTGATCGCGCCGATCGAGGTGCCGACGATCCAGTCCGGCGCCAGGCCGTGCTCGTGCATCGCCTGGAACACGCCGGCCTGGTAGGCGCCCAATGCGCCACCGCCCTGCAACACCAGCACCACGCGCAAGCGCTCGGGATTCAATTCGGGTTTGGGACTGCTCATCTGCATAGCTCCAATAAAAAACGCCGCGGTTGCGGCGTTTGGGGGATTACTCCTGTTCCGGCGCGGGTTTGCGCCGCAACAGCCAGGCCACGCCGAGGCCGGCGACCAGGGCCACGCCCATGACCGGCTTGACCAGGCGCTTGCGGGCGATGTAGGACCCCACCGTCAGCGCATACGGCATCAGCGTCTTGAAGTTGATGCCCTTCAGGCCGCCCGGCTGCAACAGGCCGCCGAGGCGGGCCTGGACTATGCCGATGGCCTGCTCGACGGCGCCATGGAACATCGCGTCCGGCTGCAGCGCATTGGACACCAGCGCCTTGGCGTGCACCACCTTGATGCGGTACAGCTCGCCCTCGCGTATCAGGCGCTGCTTGTCCGCGTCGGCGGCGGCGCGTTCGGATTCTTTGCTCATCTGCTCTCCCGGTTACAACAGCATGTCGCGGTCGGACTTGAGTTCGGCCATCGTTGCCGGCATCGACAGTTTGCCGCTGCGTATCAGGCCGCGCGCATACAGCATCAGGCCGACGGCGATCAGCACGAACACGCCGGTGATGATGGGCAGGATCTTCCAGCCCAGCGCATCCCAGGCCAGATAGGCGATCGTCACCGTGCCATAGGCCAGCGCGAAGCAGCCCGCCACCACCGCCAGCGCGAACACCAGCACCAGTTGCAGCAGGTGGTTGCGCACCTCCGACAGCTCCAGCGCGGCCAGCTCCAGCCGCGTCAGCACCAGGCCGATGCTGTTGCGGGCGATATTGCCCAGCGAAGCGATCAGACCCGGCGGACGGTTCATTTCATCGGACACGATGGCTTACTTGCGGCCGATGATGACGCCGATCAGCAGGCCCACGCCGGCCGCCGCGGCGATCGAACGCCATGGGTTTTCCTTGACGTAGACGTCGGCCTGCTTGGCCATTTCCTTGCTGGCGGCAACGGCGCTCTGCTGCGCTTCGTGGGCCTTGGCCAGCGCGGTGTCCAGCGCGCGCATGCCGCGGCCGCGCAGTTCCTCGGCCTTTTCGCCGGTCAGCGCGGTGGCGGCGGTGAACAATGCCTGCGCATCTTTAACCAGAGTTTTCACGTCGTTATTCACGGTACTGATGTTTTGTTCCAGCATGATGGAGCTCCTGTTATGGTTGTGTGAGGTGAAAACTGTACAGCAAAATACCAAATATGCATTAATCCAGCAAATCGCGCATATCGTCTGCGTGTTCTTCTTCCACCGCCATGATCTTGATCAAAAGATGGCGGGTGGTCGGATCGGTCGTGCCGATCTGCTCGATCATCTGGCGATACGACTCGATGGCGACACGCTCGGCGATCAGGTTCGCCTTGATCATCGATTGCACATCGTCAGATGCATCATACTCGGCATGGCTACGTGCGAGCAATGTTGCCGGATTGAAATCAGGCTGGCCGTTCAATTGAATGATACGCTCGGCTAGCCAATCGGCGTGTTCCTGTTCCTGCATCGCGTGTTCGAGGAACTCGGCCTTGATCGGGCCGTTGTCGCGACCGCTGACCGTGTAGTAGTGCCGCTTGTAGCGCAGGATGCAGACCAGCTCGGTCGCCAGCGCATCGTTGAGCATCTTGACGACCGCCGTGCGGTCGCCCTGGTAGCCTGCCGTGACCGGGCCATCCTGCAGATTGCGCGCCGCTGCGCGGATGGCCTCTTTGTCGATACCGGTGGGGGTGGATTCTGCCATGATGTTCTTCCTTATGGTTTAGTGACGGGTGGCGATCGGCGCGCCGTTTTGCGACAGCACGATCTCGACGCGGCGGTTCAGCTGGCGGCTGCCGGCATCGGCATTGCTGGCGACCGGGAAGGCTTCGCCATAGCCGCGGGTGGCGATCTTGTCGCTCTTCACGCCCATGCCGATCAGGGCGTTGCGCACCGATTCGGCGCGGCGCTGCGACAGCTCCAGGTTGTGCGAGGCGGTGCCGGTGCTGTCGGTGAAGCCTTCGATCAGCACGGCGCCGCGCGGGTCTTGCATCAGCACGTCGGCCAGCTTCTGCGCGGTGCGCATGCCTTCGGCGCTGAGCTCGGCGCGGTCGACGTTGAACAGCACATCGCTCAGCGTGATGACGATGCCGCGATCGGTCTGCTTGGCTTGCAGGTCGGCCAGCTGCTGTTGCAGGGCCGCGTTCTTGGCCGCTTCGTCGCGGGCGCTGTTGGCGGCGGCGTCGGCCTGGGCGCGCGCGGCGTCGGCATCAGCCTTGGCCATATTCGCTTGCGACTTGGCCTGGTCGGCGCTCATGCGGGCCTGGTTGGCTTCGGCGGTGCGGGCTTCCAGGCGGATCTCGTCGCGCTGGCGGCCGGCGTTGGCGATGTCTGCCTCGGCGCGCTTGCCCTTGGCCACTTCCTGCGCGGTGGCGATCTTCTGCTTGGCGATGTAGGCCAGCTTGTCGATTTCATCCAGGCTGTCCTTCTTCGCGGCGGCGGCGTTGGCGCGGTCCAGCGCATCGGCGGCGGCCTTGAATTCCAGCGGCGCGTTGGCGGCCACCGACGGATTGCTTTGCGCCGCCATGAAGTCGCCGCGGGTCTGGTCGAGCAGGCTGGTGGTGGTCGGCGTGGTGCTGCAGGCGGCGAACATCATCGACATCGCGAAAGCGACCGGGATGAGTTTGATTTGTTTCATGCGCAATGGGTTCATGGCGAGCTCCTTATTGTTGGGTGGTATTGGTGCTGCGGTTCAGTTCTTCGCGCAGCGTGCGTATGCTTTGCTGCAGCTCGTCGGCGGCCGTGGTGGCTTTGGCCGAGCTGGCCTTGCTCTGCGCCAGCTGTGCATCGGCCGAGGCCTGGTTGGCCAGGTCTTGCGCGGTCTTGTAGTCCTTGGCGGCCAGCGCCTGGTTGGCGCGCATCAGCTTGTCGCGGGCCGATTGCATTTCGGCCGGAGCCAGGTCGGCGGCGCCGGCGCTGGTGGCGTTGGCGACAGCGGCGCGCGAGACGGCGACGTCGGCAGTGGCCGGTGTCTTGTTGCTGGCGCAGGCGCTCAGGCCCAGCACGGCGGCAATCGTGCACAGTGCGGCGAGGTGGTGTTGGGTCGTATTCATTATTCTTCTCCTTAAAAGTCATGCGGTAGGTTGACGTTATAGGCCCATGCCGCCGCAGCTTCAGTACGGTGCCGCACATTCCGCGCCGACCATGCCGGCCTTTGTGCGGCAGCGCACCAGCGCGGCGCGCGCGCCGGTGTAGCCTAGTAAAATACCGTCACTCCAATAAGAAGAAAGGCCAGCCATGTCCCTGCCCCGCCGCACCCGTATTGCCCTCGCCGTCGCCGGCGTCCTGGTCGCCGTGCCCACTGTCGCCGTGATCGCGCTAATGAACTACGACTGGAACCGCGCCCGTCCCTGGCTGAATGACAAGGTCAGCGAAGCCATCGACCGGCCGTTCGCCATCCGCGGCGATCTGTCGCTGACCTGGGAACGCCAGGGCCACAGCGACGCCGACCGCACCTGGCGCGACTACCTGCCGCTGCCCCATCTGGTGGCGCGCGATGTTCACGTCGGCAATCCGGCGGGCATACAGGCGCAGCAGGAAATGGCCAGCGTCGGCCAGTTCGCCTTCTCCATCGACCTGCTGCCGCTGCTGGAGCACAAGATCAGCATCCCGGTGCTGCGCTTCGATGCGCCGGTGGTGCTGTTGCAGCGCGATGGCGACGGCCGCAACAACTGGACCTTCAAGCAGGCCGACAAACCGTCGCCATGGAAGCTGGACTTGCAGCGCGTGGTGTTCACCAAGGGCACGGTGCATTACGTCGATGCGCTCACCCATGTGGACGCCGTGGCCGAGGTCGACACGCTCAACGCCGATCCGAGCTACGGCGTGGCGTGGAAGGTGAAGGGCACGTGGAATCGCCAGAGCGTCAGCGGCGGCGGCAAGGCCGGCGCCGTGCTGTCGCTGCAACAGCAATCGACGCCCTACCCGCTGGCGGCCGACATCAACGTCGGCGGCACCCGCATCGCGGTGGTCGGCACGCTGACCAAGCCGTCCTCGCTGACCGCGCTCGACATGCGGCTCAAGCTGTCCGGCCCCAGCATGGCGCGGCTGTACGGCCTGACCGGCGTGCTGCTGCCGGAAACCCCGGCCTTCGCCACCGAAGGCCATCTGACCGGCAACCTGGGCGAACACGCCAGCCGCTGGGTGTACGACCAGTTCACCGGCCGCGTCGGCCATTCCGATATCGGCGGCAAGCTCGAATACCGCTACGGCCAGTCGCTGCCGCGTCCGCTGCTGACGGGCGCGGTGCAATCGAAGCTGCTGCAGTTTTCCGACCTCGGTCCGCTGATCGGCGCCGACTCCAACGCCGCCAAGGAGGCGCGCGGCGTGGCGCCGGTGCAGCCGGGCGACAAGGTGCTGCCGGTGGAAACCTTCAAGACCGAGCGCTGGACCGCGCTTGACGCCGACGTCGGCTTCCAGGCCCAGCGCATCACGCGCGACAAGGATTTGCCGATCTCCAAGCTCGACACCAGGATAGGCATGAAGGACGGCGTGCTGACGCTCACGCCGATGAACTTCGACATCGCCGGCGGCCGCTTCACCTCCAACGTCATGCTCGACGGCAGCGGCAAGCTCAACGCCAACGCCATCCGCGCCGAACTGAAGGCCGGCGCGCGCCACCTCAAGCTCAAACAGTTGTTCCCGCGCATCGAGGAAATGCAGGCCACGGTGGGCGAAGTCAACGCCGACATCTCGCTGTCGGCCACCGGCAACTCGGTGGCCAGCCTGCTCGGTTCGTCGAACGGAGAATTGAAAGGCGTGATCAACGAAGGCAGCGTCAGCAAGCTGCTGCTGGAAGAGATGGGCCTGAACATCGGCAACGTCGTGCTGACCAAGATGGTGGGCGACAAGCAGGTCAAGCTCAACTGCATGGTCACGGACTTCGGCGTCACCAACGGCCTGATGCAATCGCGCCTGTTCGTGGTCGACACCTCGGACGCCAAGATCGACATCGCCGGCACGGTCAACCTCGGCAACGAAAAGCTGGACCTGACGCTGCGGCCGGACGCCAAGGGCTTGCGGGTGATCTCGCTGCGCGCGCCGATCTATGTGCGCGGCACGTTCAAGGATCCCGCTGTCAGCATCGACAAGGGCGTGCTGGCCTTGCGCGCCGGCGGTGCGCTGGCGCTGGCCGTGGTGGCGCCGGTGGCGGCCATCCTGCCACTGATCAATGCCGGCCCCGGCGAAACCACCGGCTGTGAAACCTTGCTGGCGCAGCAAGGCGGCAAGCCGGTCGCGCCGCCGCCGGGCAAGACGCTGGCGCAGAAACCGCCGGTCAAGCGTCAAAACTGACTTTGGCTCTATGTGTGCTGCCGAACGGAGACGGGACGGGGACTTGCGTACTCTATAGTCATTGGTGCTGGCGCTCTCTGCCGCGCCTTAATCAGCCAAGGAGTAGACCATGAAGAACGTCAAGCAACTCGTATCGACCGCCGCCATCCTGGCGGCCACCCTGGGCCTGAGCGCTTGCGCAGGCATGTCGAACCAGGACCGTAACACCGCCGTCGGCGCAGGCGTGGGCGCCGTGGCCGGCTCGGTGTTGACCGGCGGCAGCGCCATCGGCACCGTCGGCGGCGCCGCCGTCGGCGGCGTGATCGGCAACCAGGTCAACAAGCCACCGCGCTGATCGCCAGCCCCCATGAAGAAGCCCGGCTGCGCGCCGGGCTTTTTTATACTATTTATACTTTTTATAAAAATACATTGGCCATGCCGATGGCGCCGTTGTCCTTGACCAGCTCGTAGCAGCGGCAGGACACGGCTTCCAGCCCGGCCGAATCGAGGATCTCGATATTGCCCCGGCTGTAGCTGATGAGCTTTTGCTGCTGCAACGCGCTGGCGGCCTTGGTCACGCCAACCCGCCGCACACCCAGCGCGTGCGCGAGGAATTCGTGGGTCAGGTGGAATTTTTCCGATTGCAGCCGGTCGCGCGTGATCAGCAGCGACCGCGCCAGGCGCGCCTCCAGCACGTGGAAGCGGCTGCACACGGCGATCTGGATCGCCTGCGCCAGCAAGGTGTCGGTGTAGCGGTACAACAGACGCTGCAGCGATGGCGTGCGGCGGAACTCGGCGCAGAAGTCGGCGGCGTCGATGCGGCCGGCGCGGCCGGCGCGCTGCACCACCGCGCGCACCTGCGCCTGCTTGTGCCCCAGCGCCACCGACGCCCCTATCATGCCCTCCTGCCCCACCGAGCCCACTTCCAGCGTCATGCGGCCTTCGGCCACCGCCAGCAGCGAGATCAGGCTGTCGACCGGAAAGTAGATGTGGCGGATGGTCTGGCCCGGCTCGTACAGCACGTCGCCCACCTCCACCCTGACCGTGTCGCACAGGGCCAGCAGCTCGCCCTGCTCTTCGTCGGGCAGGCTGGCCAGCAGGCGGTTCAGCACAGGCCGGGGCTGTGCTCTGTCTTCTTCGGTAAGTGATGAGGGATAGGTATGCATGGAATCAGCCTACTGGCAACGATTTGCGCTGTATGTACGCTCACGCACGGAAGCAGAACATGTCTTGAGCGAAAATCTGCCGCGTAATGCACTACTTTAACCAAAATAAAAGGACACACCATGGACACCCCAACCTCCACCAAGCAATCGCTGCACCCGATCATGGTCATCGCCGCCGTCGCGGTGGTACTGTTCTGCGGCGTCGGCAGCGCCGCCATCATGGGCTGGCTGCCCAACTCCAGCGCCACCGTGCCGGGCGCCGCACCGATGCCGGGCCAGCTGTCGTCGGTGCCGCCGGCCGAGCAGCAAGCGCTGCCACCGCAGGCGGCCGGCTACGCGAACAACGCCGCGCCGGCGCAGCAACAACAGGAACAGGTCGCCCAACAAGGCCCGGCCGTCTGCACCAGCTGCGGCGTGGTGCAGTCGGTACGCTCGATCGAACATCGCGGCCAGGGTAGCGGCGTCGGCGCGGCCGGCGGCGCCATCCTGGGCGGCCTGCTGGGCAACCAGGTCGGCAGCGGCCACGGCCGTCAACTGGCTACCGTGGCCGGTGCGGTCGGCGGCGCCGTGGCCGGCAACCAGGTCGAGGGCAATATGAAAACCACGCACAGCTGGGAGATCACCGTGCGCATGGACAATGGCAAGAAGCGCGTGCTGCACCAGTCGTCGCAGCCGCAATGGCGCGAAGGCGACCAGGTCAAGATTGTCAACGGCCAACTGCGTTCCATTTAAGTACGGCAGCGTACAGAGAAGCAAGCCGGCATTGCAGATAATGGAAGCCAGATACACGAACACGACAACATAATCAAACGTTCGCAATCGCTTTCGATGCCCACCGTGGACATCGCATAACAACCTGAGGAGAGAGTCATGCTCTATACCATCGCTGTAGTTTTGCTTATCCTGTGGCTGCTGGGCCTGGTCACTTCGTACACCATCGGCGGATTTATCCACATCCTGCTGGTTGTTGCTATCATCATGGTGCTGCTGCGCCTGATTAGCGGACGCGGCGTGTAGCGCCCACTCTGCAAGCCCCTCCGAAGCGGCGCTCCACTTGACGGTGGCGCGCCGTTTTTCTTTTCCCGGGAGTACACATGAAACGATTGATGTTTGCGCTGGCCATGCTGGCCGCAGGAGCAGCCTCCGCCCAGGCCTTCAAGCCCGGCCTGTGGGAGCTGACCAACAAGGTCAAGACCGGCAATGCCCAGACCGACCAGGGCATCAGCAAGATGCTCGAACAGATGGCCAATCTGCCGCCCGAGCAGCGCGCGCAGATGGAAGCGATGATGAAGCAGAACGGCGTCTCCATGCCCAAGGCGGGCAGTGATGGCAGCATGGTCATCACCGGCTGCATCACGCCCGAGATGGCGGCAAGAAAAGAACCACCGCTAGGCCAGAAGGGAAAATGCACATCGAAGACCGACCAGGTGGCCGGTGGCATGAACCTGTCGTTCAGCTGTACCGATCCCAGCTCCAGCGGCCAGGGTACGCTGCGCTTCAATGGCGACAGCAGCTATGTGATGAACATGACCATCCACAGCGGCGAGCCCGGCCTGCCGCGCACCATGCAGATGGAATCGACCGGGCGCTGGCTCAGCGCCACCTGCCCGGCCAAGCCCAACTGATTACTCGCCGTCGCAGAACGCCATGTAGCGCTGGAAGGCCAGCGTGGCGATCGGGCCCACCGGCAGGCTGCGCGCCTCATAGCGGATGCATGGCGTGACCTTGCCGTAGTTGCCGGTGTTGAAGATCTCGATCGCCGTTTCCAGTTCCTCGGGACGCACCGAACGCTCTTCGACGACGATGCCCTCTTGCGCCAGCAAGGCGATCACGCGCGCGCGGGTGATGCCGGACAGGAAGGTGCCATTGGCGACCGGCGTCACGACCTTGCCTTCCGGCGTGACCAGGAACAGATTGGCGGAGGCGAACTCGGCGACGTTGCCGGCGTTGTCGCACACCACCGCGTTGTCAAAGCCGCGCTGCTGGGCCTCGCGGATGGCCTTGCTGGTGTTGGCGTACAGGGCCGAGGCCTTGGCGTCGGTCGGCGCCATCGACGGATCCGGGCGGCGCAGCGCCGTCAGGCAGGCCGAGAAGCCGGTGAAGGCCGGCATGGGCGCATCGAACAGCGTCAGCGCGAACGCGCTCTTTTCCGGCACCGGCACCAGCAGGCCGTCGGTGCCGAACACCAGCGGACGGATGTACAGCTCGGCATCGGCCGGGAACTTGGCCACGCCTTCGCGCACCAGCTTTTCCATTTCGTCGACGCTCAGCGGGCAAGCCAGGCCGAGGCGCTCGGACGACGTGATCACGCGCTGCAGGTGCAGGCGCAGGTCGGGCATGTGGCCGCGCAGCGAGCGCGCGCCGTCGAACACGGACGAACCCAGCCACACACTGTGGTCCATCGCGCCAAACAAGGGGGTGTTACCTTCAGACCAGCTGCCGTTGAAGTAAGTCAGATACATGCTCGTTCCTGGTGAGTGCTAAAACGAGCAATTTAGCACGGATCAGAAAGCGTGGCGCAGCCCGACGTGGATGGCCTGGTCGCCGTGTCCGGCGCTGCTGGCGTTGCCGACCGTGTAGCCGGCGCCGTTGCGGTTCTGGATGCGGGCATAGGCCGCGTACACATCGCTGCGCTTGGACAGCGCGTAGCTGACGCCGACGGCGACCTGGCTGGCGTCGCGATTGGCGCCGCTGCGGTCGTCCTTGCGGATGTAGGACGCCAGCCAGGTGGTGGCGCCCATCGGCACGGCGACGCCGACCAGCACGTCGCGGCTGTTGTTGGACGGCGTACTCTGCGCCACCGCGCCATAGGGGTTGGACATGTCCCACGGCCCGCTGCCGTCGCCCCTGCTGCGGCCGTAGGCGGCATAGCCGACGAAGCGGCCGAAGTCGATATTGGCGGCCACCAGCGTGTTGCGGGCCGACTGGTCGACCGCCGGCGTGGTGCCGGTGGCGTCGAGCAGATTGTCCTTGCGCTGGTGCGTGATGCGCAGCGTGGCGGCGCCGTGGGCATAGCCGATGGTGGCGCCGTAAGCCCGGTTGACCTTGCTGTTGTACGGCGATTCGCCGAAGCTGTAGATCGCCGCGCCGGTCCAGCCGCCCCTGCTGCGCGGCGAACTGTACTTGATGGTGTTGTCGTAGCGCTGGACGGTGTAGCCGACCAGGTTGGCCGCGCTGCCGGCCATGCCGCCGTGGAAGGGATCGGCCACGTCGGTCAGCGTTTCGTAGACCAGGTTGTACTGCCGGCCCAGCGTGACCGCGCCCAGCGGCCCGTCCAGCCCGACATAGGCCTGGCGGCCGAACAGCTTGCCGTTCTGGTCGGAGCGGCCGGTATCGTTGAGCACGCCCGCCTCCAGCGTGTAGACCGCCGCCATGCCGCCGCCCAGGTCCTCGCGCCCGCGCACGCCCAGCCGCGAGCCGGAGGCGACGCCGCTGTCGACGCGGGTGTGCGCGCAGGCGCCCTGCGGGCAGCCCCGCTCCGCCACCACGCCGGCGTCGAGCAGGCCGTAGACCTGCTGCGCGGCGGCGCTCAGCGGCAGTATCAGGGGCAGCGCGTATAAAATCGGTTTCATGGCAAGTTGGCGTCGAATCAGTGATAGGCCCATGGTAAGACGGGCGCCACCGCTTTTCTGTGCGGACGGCCACGTTTCGCCAGCTCTTACTTCGGCTACACTCAAGTTTCCCAGTGGATAGACTATGTACGCCAGCGTACATACTTGGCAGACTTATACGTCTATACTGCGTTTTTGTCCTACGCGGTCCGCCCGCCTTATGCATGCTAGACATCCTCGAACGCATAGACGCAGACAGCAATGACATCGGCCTGATGGTCGAGCTGTTCGATACCCTGCGTCCCGCGCGCGCCACCGACGGCGCCCGCGCCACGGCCAATGTGCGCACCCTGTGCCAGCTCCTGCGCGGCAACCCCGCCCACGCGCTGGCGCTGCACCACTACGCCCGCAAGCTGCTTTCCAGCCGCCGCCACGCCAGCCTGTACACCGAGATCGGCGTGCTGTCGAACGACGGCTTCTTCACCGAACTCAAGCGGCGCATCGCCTACCGCATCCTGCCGCCGGCGCTGGGCGACGACTACCTGAGCGACGCGCTCGACCGCGTGGTCTACCGCCGCACCGATTACCTGTGGATCGCCGCCGTGCCGGCCGCCGACTGGCTGGCCCTGCTGGACGTGGTCAACGACGCGCCCGCCGGTCCCAACCTGATGCTGCCCGGCCTGCTGGAAGCGATACGTACGCTGTCCTACCGCGTGTGCGCCATCGGCCTGGAACCGACGCTGACCAATTTCCACACCGAGATGGAAACCTACGAGTCGCCCTTCATGGTGCAGAACTTCGAGGTCAACGCCTATCTCGACCACTACCAGCGCATGCTGGGCGGCGAGCAGGCCGCGCCGGAAGACGCGCGCCACCTGCTGGTGATGCTGGACCAGTGCGACGCCGTGGTCGCCAAGATCCGCAAGAAGGCCTTGAACCAGGGCACCAGCATCGCCCTGACCTATCTGCTGGTGACGCTGACGCAAAGCATAGACCGGCTGCGCAAGCTGCTGTTCCTGGTCGACGTCAGCGGCGAGCTGCAGGCCGCGCCGGCCGAAGCCCAGCCGGCCGACGTCGGCCACGCGCCGCACCAGCAGGAAGGCCCGCCCAGCCCGCGCCGCGGGGCCGCCGTCGGCCTGGCGCTGGAACTGATCGAGGCGCACAACAACAAGTACATGGTGCGCGACCTGATGCGCGACAACATCGACCTGTTGGCGCGCAACGTCACCGAGAACGCCAGCCACACCGGCGAGCACTACGTGGCCGACCACCGCAAGGAACTGGGCGGCATGTTCGTGTCCTCGGCCGGCGCCGGCCTGGTGATCGGTTTCATGGCGCTGTTCAAGATCCTGATGTCCTACCTGCGCGCCGCGCCGCTGGTCGAGGCCTTCCTGTTCAGCATGAACTATTCGCTGGGCTTCATGTTCATCCACCTGCTGCACTTCACCGTCGCCACCAAGCAGCCGGCGATGACGGCCTCGCGCATCGCCGCCGGCCTGCACAGCAAGGATGGCCGCAACATCGACATCGACAGCATGGCCGAGCTGTGCAACAAGGTGATACGCACGCAAAACATGGCGGTGCTGGGCAACCTGGCCACCGCCATCCCGACCGCGTGGCTGATCGCCATGGCCTGGCCGCTGATCACCGGCCACCATTTGGTGTCGCCGGACAAGGCCATGCACCTGCTGCACGACATCGATCCCTTCCACGCGCCGACGCTGATCTACGCCGCCATCGCCGGCGTCTGCCTGTTCGTGGCCGGCCTGATTTCCGGCTACTACGACAACAAGGCGCTATACACGCGCTGGGCGCAGCGCATCGCGCAACTGCGCGGCCTGCGCTGGCTGCTGGGGCAGGAACGCCTGAACCGTCTGGGCGTGTACATGGAAAACAATCTGGGCGGGCTGATGGGGAACTTCTTCTTCGGCATCCTGCTCGGCGTGATGCCGCTGCTGGGCTTTTTGCTGGGCATGCCGCTGGACATCCGCCACGTGACCTTCTCCTCCGCCAACTTTGCGACAGCCATGGTCGGACTCGATCACAATGTAAGTTGGCAACTGGTGGCGACATCGGTGGCCGGCTTCCTGCTGATCGGCACGGTCAACCTGCTGGTCAGCTTCGGGCTGGCGCTGTGGGTGGCGCTGCGTTCGCGCCAGGTGCATTTCAAGCAGGGCTGGCAGTTGCTCAAGGCGCTGGGCCGCCGGTTCCGCCAGGGACCAATATCGTTCTTCTTCGGCTCCGCCGCGGAAGAGGCGGCGCCCCAGGCGCTGGCCGATGAATCGAAGTCCAACGACAAGGCACACAGATGAACATTACCCGCATGCGCTACTGGCTATCCCCGGCCTTGATGTGTTGGGGCTTGCTGGGCGCATGCGCGTCGCTGCCCGATGTGACGGCGATGAGCGGCAAGCTCGACCCCGCCGCCACGCCCAGCGTCCAGGGCGTCAACGGCGCCATCGGCGAAGCGCGCACGCGCGCGCTGCTGGCCAAGCGCTGGCCCAAGGGATCGCTGGACTTGCAGGCCCAGGCCGCGCTGGAGGAGGCGGCCACCGGCGTGCCCCTGATCGCCGGCAACAAGTGCACGCTGTTGTTCGACGGCCCGCAAACCATGGCCGAGATGCTCAAGGCCATCAACGGCGCGCGCAGCAGCATCAACCTGGAAACCTATATCTTCGACCAGGACGAACTGGGCCTGAAGTTCGCCGACGCGCTGATCGACAAGCAGCAGCAAGGCGTGATGGTCAACATCCTGTACGACAGCGTCGGCACCATCGGCGTGCCGGCGGCGTTCTTCGAGCGCATGCGCAAGGCCGGCATCCGGCTGGTGGAATTCAACCCGGTCAATCCGGCCAAGCTGAGCGGCGAAAGCTGGAAACTCAACAACCGCGATCACCGCAAGGTGCTGATCGTCGACGGCGCCACCGCCTTCACCGGCGGCATCAACATCAGCGCCACCTATGCCAAGAGCTCGCTGTTCCGCTCCTCGGCCCGGCCCACCGACAAATCGCAGGTGGGCTGGCGCGACACCCACATCAAGATCGAAGGGCCGGCGGTGCAAGCCTTCCAGTGGCTGTTCGTGCGCCAGTGGGCCACGCAGGACAAGGACGACCTGCCGGCGGCCGACTACTTCCCCAAGCCGGTGATCGCCGGCGACAAGGTGGTGCGCGTGCTGGGCAGCGAGCCCGGCGGCAAGTTTGAAATCTACAAGGCCTACAACCTGGCGATCCAGGAGGCGAAAAAAAGCATCCACATCACCTCCGCCTATTTCGTGCCGGACCGGCAGACGGTGGATGCGCTGATGGCGGCCGCGCGGCGCGGCGTGGACGTGAAGATCGTGCTGCCGGGCGTATCGGACAGCGGACTGGTGTTCTACGCCGGCCACGCGTTCTACGACGATCTGCTGGACAGCGGCGTGCAGATCCACCAGTTGAAGCTGGCGGTACTGCACGCCAAGACCGCCGTCATCGACGGCAACTGGTCGACGGTAGGCTCGACCAATATCGACACCCGCAGCTTCCTGCACAACAGCGAGCTGAACGTGGTGGTGATGGGAGAGGTGTTCGGCACGGAGATGGAGAAGGCCTTCCAGGAAGACTTGCGCGACTCGGTGCGGATCACGCCGGAAGCCTGGCATCACCGCCCCTGGGCCGACCGCCTGCGCGAATTCGCCGCCCGCTTCATGAACTACTGGCTCTAAATCATCATGCCTCGGCCGTCAGCGACCAGGTGCCGCCGCTGCGCTGGAAGCGCTCGGTGTGGGCCAGCTCGAAACTGCCGGTGCCGTCCACCCAGCTGTAACGGTGCACTTCGACCCGGTCGTGCTCGACCTGGATGACGTTGAAGGAATTCGATTCGCCCCGCCCGCGCGTGGACGTGGCCGTGCCGGCCTGCACCATCAGGGCCGCATAGCCGCTGATCTCGTAGCGCTCGGCCGTGTTGTGCGCGTGGCTGACGTGCATATGCCCGGCCAGCAGCAAATCCACACCGCACTCGGCAAACGCCCGCATCGCCAGCGGCGCGCGGTCGACCAGGTCGTCCTTGTCGAAGGAATCCGGCAAATCGAAGGGATGGTGGGTGACGATGATGCGCGTCAGGTGCGGATCGACATCGCCCATGCGGCGGCGGATCTGCGCGATCTGCTCGCGGTTGATGCGGCCATCCTTGAACGTCAGCGAGCGCGCCGTGTTAATGCCCAGCACGGCGATTTCCTCGTCCACATATTCCGGCGTCAGGTCCAGCGTGACGTAGCGCGTGTACTTGCGCAGCGGCGCCAGGAAGCGGCTGGCGACGTTGTACAGCGGGATGTCGTGATTGCCCGGCACCACGATCTGCGGCCCCGGCAAGGTGTCGAGAAAAGCCCGCGCCGCCTTGAACTCCTCGGTCTTGGCGCGCTGCGTCAGGTCGCCGGACACCACCACCACATCCGGCGCCAGCCTGGCGACCAGCTCCTGCAACGGCCGCAACAGCTGATGGTCGACGCGGCCGAAATGCAGATCGGATAAATGAACGATGGTGCGCATAAGGCCCTCCTAGGCCGGAACGATAACGCTCAAGGCCGCCGCCCGCGAGCGGTAGCACAGCGGCGGCTTCATCAGCGTCACCTCGCCGTCGGTGGCGACGCGCATGTGGTGATGCCGGGTTTCGATCACCAGCTCCGGCGCCGACAGCACGTCGAAATCGCGCGCCTCCCCCAGCTTGCCGAACAGCGCGTGCAAGCCGTAGCGCAGCAGGCCGAGCCGGGTGGGCTTCTGCGCCACGTACAGGCACAGCTTGCCGCTATCGAGCCGCTCGCGCGCGCCCAGCGTCAGGCCTTGCAGGTATTCGTTGTTGCCGATGAAGACGAAGGGCGTGCGTCGCAGATGGTCTTCGCCGTTGATCTTGAGCCGCACGCTCATGAAGGGAAAGCGCCGCAAAGCCGCGAACAGCGCGCGCCCGAACGCCGGCCATTTGCCGCGCCCCAGGTGACGCTGCTGCTGTTCACGGTCGCGCACGATGTCGGGATAAATGCCCAGGCCGGAGTTGTTGAGGAAGATGCGGCCGTTCACCTCGCCCACGTCCACCCGGCACACCCTGCCCTGCACCACGTTGGCGACGGCCTGGTCCAGGTCCAGCGGGATCTTCAAATCCTTGGCGAAATGATTCAGCGTGCCCAGCGGCAGCACGCCCAGCCGCGTGGCGCTGCCCACCAGCACCGAGGCCACCGCGTTGATGGTGCCGTCGCCGCCGCCCGCCACCACGACGGGCGCGCCATCGGCCAGCGCCTGTTCGGCGCGCGCGATCATCTCGGCGCCGCTCTTGGCCAGCGTGATGTCGGCCTCGACGCCGTGGCTGCGGAACTTCTCTTCCAGCGCGGCGACCCAGCCGCCGCAATAACCCAGCCCGGCCCCGGCATTGACGATAACGATGATGCTGTCCAGCGCGTTCTCCTGAAAATAGTTTATACCGTTCTGCCTTCGCGGCGCCGACGCAGCGTCGAGATCGCCGTGATGCACACGGCCAGCCACGCCACGCTCTCGGCCATTCCGGCCAGCACGTCGCTCATGAAATGCGCGCCCAGGTAGACCCGGCTGAACGCCACCAACAATACCATCAAGCTACAGCCGACGGCCGTTCCCAAGCGCACATGCCAGTGCGGGCGGGCGATCACCAGGTAACTCGCCAGCAGGCCATAGAAAACCGTCGACGCCGCCGCGTGGCCACTGGGGAAGCTGTACGTCGCCAGCGTCAGCAGCGGCTCGTCGAATACCGGCCGGGTGCGCTGGAAGTAGTACTTCAGCGCCACGTTCAGGGCCGCGCCGGTGGGCACCGCCACCAGCAGCGCCAGCAGCCAGTAGCGCGCCTTGACGCGCCAGAAGTACCAGCCCAGCGCCGCCACCATCGCCGCCATGCCGATGCCCGTGTGCAGCCAGGACACGGCCAGCATCGCGCTGGTCAGCGGTTCGAAGGCGCGGGCATGGAACCAGTGCGCCACTTGCAGGTCCAGCACGGTGATCGCTTCCTTGCCCATCACATCCTCGGCCAGGTCGCCGAAAATCGCGCCCGAGACCAGCAGCAGCGTCAGGCCCAAGGTCAGGTGCAGGCCGAATTCGCCGCCGGGAGAGAGTCTTGCTTCGATGAAACGTACGAATTTGTTGAAAATTTGGTGCTCCAAGGCTCATGGCCGATCAAGTTGGCGTAAAAACCACGAAATAGCGAATTTACTGTTTATTTACACAGTACCTGTTTATTCATACAGTACTTATGCTATTCTGAACTCCTCGATAAACACTACTCCTCCAAAAGGAAACGTCATGACTACACTGCACAGCAGCTTTGGTTCCCGCTTCGGTCTGGAATATATGCCTACCTCTTTCCTGGTTCGCATGGGCAAACGTGAGTTGCTGGTCTGCCGTGACTTCCGCAAGCGCTACTACGCGGTCAACCCCATCATGGAATGCGACACCGGCGTCCAGGCAGGCCATCTGGAAGTGCTGATGTTCCGCCGCTGGTTGTTGATCCTGTCGAAGGCGCACTAATGGTTGCCGGTGCCAGTTGCCCGATCCAGTCGCAAGACAGGCCGGCCGACGCCGCGACCTCGCTCGCGCTCCTCACCTGGGTTTGGCAACTGGCGAACCGTCATCAAACAGATTCGCCTCGTACCACAGCGTCACAAACAACACCATCACGACCGGACCAATAAACAGTCCGACCAGGCCCAGGGTTTCCACCCCGCCCAGAATGCCGAACAGTACGGCCAGGAACGGCAAGCGCGTGGCGTTGCCGATCATGCCGGGCCGTACGAAGTGGTCCGCCACGAACAGCACGATCGTACCCCACACCGCCACGGCGATGGCGGCCGGTACCGCGCCATTGAACACCAGCACCGCCGCCGCGCTGACAAACGCGATCGGCGCACCGAATGGAATGATCGCCAGGATGCCCGTCACCGCCGCCCACAGAGCGGGGGACGGCAGGCCTGCGAACGCGTAACCGATACCGATCAACACGCCTTCCGCCAGGCCCACCAGCACCAGGCCGTTGACGGTGGCGCGGATCGCCGTCGGGATTTTTTCCGCGTAGCGCGCCCAGCGCTGCTCGCTGAGGCAGTGGCTGCCGATGGCGGCTATCTGGCGGTTCAGCGCCTCGCCATCCTTGTAGAAGAAGAACAGGCACAGGAAGGCCAGGCCGAAGTCGACCAGGCGGTGCATGAAGCCCACGCCGGCCACCTTGATCATGTCGCTGGCCGAGTGCAGGCCGTTGATCTCGCGTTCGGACAGCAGGTGCGACAGGCCGTGCGGCTGGCTCAACGTGGCTTGCCACCAGTCGCTGATCCACTCGCCGACCATGGGCAGGTGCTGGACGAAGGCCGGCACGGGTATGCCGTCGGTGTTGGCGGTGACGATGTAGTTGGCCAGTTCCGGCGCCTGCTTGGCGGCCTGCGCCACGCCCAGCGATACCGGTACGATGAAGACGGCGGCACAGATCAGCGTCAGCACGGCGGCGGCCAGTACGTCATGGCGGCCGAAGCGCGCCCGTATGCGCTGGTACAGCGGCCACGTGGCCACGCACAGGATGCCGGCCCAGATCAGCGGCAGGAAAAAACGATGCATGACGAACGCCGCCAGCGCGATCAAGGTCAGGGAAAAGCCGGCACTGAGGATGTCGCGCTGGGTTTCGGTCATCGGAGTATCTCCTGGAAAATATTGTGGCTATGGTAAGCGCATTTGCCCCGGCCGCAAACGGCGGCTTGGCGTTTTAATCATTCTCTAAGCGTAGGCCTGCTCGCATCGTGCGCGCAGGAAGTCGCGCAGTTGCAGCACCGTCGGCGTGATCTGCGCGCGGTGCATGCACAGCATATTCAGCGGCGCCGGTTCGCCCAGTATGTCCGGCAGCAGGATACGCAAGCGCCCGCTGCGGATATCGTCCGCCACGTCCAGCCGCGATTTGTAGGCGATGCCCAGTCCCGCCACCGCCCAGCGCCGCACCACGTCGGCGTCGTCGGCGCTGCGGTTGCCGTTGACGTGCAGCGCCACCGGCTCGGCGGCGGCATCGCGGTAGAAACTCCAGCGGTCGTGGATCACCTCCTCCACCATGAAACGCAGACAGTTGTGGCGCAGCAGTTCGCTCAGCTCTTTCAACTTGCCGTGCCGGCGGATGTAGTCCGGCGACGCCACCAGCACGCGACGGTTGTCCGGCGCCAGCGGCAAGGCGACCAGGCTGGAATCTTCCTGCCGCCCGTAGCGGATGGCGATGTCGACCGGCTGCCGGTACATGTCCGACACGCGGTCGCTGATGCCGAGCTGGAAGCTGACCTTGGGATACAGCGCCTGGAACTGGTCCAGCCAGCCCACCATCATATTGCGGCCCAGGTCGGACGGCATGGAAATCTTCAGCGTGCCGCCCAGCGTTTCCTGTCCCTGGATCAGCGCGTCATGGCCCTCCTTCAGCAAGCGCAGCGCCTCGCGGGCGTTGCCCAGGTAGTGTTCGCCCTCCTCCGTCAACCGCAGCGAGCGCGTGGTGCGGGCGAACAGCCGCAAGCCGAGTTCGCCCTCCAGCCGCTTGACGGCGGCGCTGGCCAGCGCCGGCGAAATCTCCAGCTCGCGCGCGGCGGCCGACAGGCTGCCCCGGTCGGCGGTGCGGACAAAGACGGTCAAATCATCCAATCGCAGCACTATCTTCATTCCTTTGAAAGTGTTTCGTTATCCAGCCCCTTTTTCAGCCGTACGAAATAAATGATGATACGCCCATCCCCACTTCTCCGGAACATCCCATGAAAGCCGTTGCCTACCGCAAGTCCCTCCCCATCACCCACGACGACGCGCTGATCGATATCGAGCTGCCGGCGCCGCAAGCCACAGGCCGCGACCTGCTGGTCGAGGTCAAGGCCATCTCGGTCAATCCGGTGGACGTGAAAATCCGCGCCAACATGGCGCCGGCCGAAGGCGACAGCAAAGTCATCGGCTGGGACGCGGCCGGCGTGGTCAAGGCCGTCGGCCCCGACGTCACGCTGTTCAAGCCGGGCGACGAAGTCTGGTACGCCGGCGCGCTGATGCGCCCTGGCACCAACAGCGAGCTGCATCTGGTGGACGAACGCATCGTCGGCCACAAACCGGCCAAGCTCGATTTCGCCCAGGCCGCCGCGCTGCCGCTGACCGCCATCACCGCCTGGGAGCTGCTGTTCGAACGCCTGGGCGTCAGCCGCGACAAGGCCGCCACGCATGGACAGTCGCTGCTGGTGATCGGCGCGGCCGGCGGCGTCGGCTCCATCCTCGTGCAGCTGGCGCGCCAGCTGACCGGGCTGACCGTGATCGGCACCGCCTCGCGTGACGACACGGCGGCCTGGGTCAAGCAACTGGGCGCGCACCACATCATCGACCATGGCAAGCCGCTGAACGAAGAGATCGCCCGCCTCGGCCTGCCGCCGGTCAGCCACGTCGCCAGCCTGAACCAGACCGACCTGCACTGGAGCGCCATCGCCGAGCTGGTCGCGCCGCAAGGCAAGGTGGCGCTGATCGACGACCCGGCCGCCATCGACGTGCGCCTGCTCAAGCGCAAGAGCGTGTCGCTGCATTGGGAGTTCATGTTCACCCGCTCGATGTTCGAGACGGCCGACATGCAGAAGCAGCATCAGCTGCTGAACGATGTGGCCACGCTGGTGGACACAGGCGTCATCAAGACCACGCTGGCCGAACGCTATGGCAAGATCAACGCGGCCAACCTGAAGCGCGCGCACGCCCTCATCGAAAGCAACCGCGCCAAGGGCAAGCTGGTGTTGGAAGGGTTTTAAGCGGCGGGTGCTTCGCCGTCGGCTGCGCGCTGCGCCATCTGGCGCGAGCGCAGCAGGTCCAGCACCGCGTTGTCGTGCTCGGCCAGCGCCGCCTGCATGGTGCTGGCCGACACGCAGGAGTTTTCCAGGATCTGCAGGAACAGCGCCTGCCGCCGCCGCAGGCCGGGCGACTGGTAGCCCAGCTGCTCGAACATGCGGCCGACGTCGATGCAGTAGCTGCGCAATTCCCACATGGTGTTCTTGGTGGCCTCGATATCGCCGCGCATGCTGAAGTCAACGTCGATCAGCTCGGTTTGCGCCGGCCCCTCCTTCGCATACGAACGGATCGCCGGCAGCCACTGGTCGAACTTGCCGGAGATGCGTTGGATGCGGACGATCTTCTGGTCCAGCGTGCGGCAGTAGTGCCAGCACAGCCAGCACACGGGCAGCCGCGCCAGCACGCGCGGCAGGCCGGCCGATTGCAAGGTGAGTTCGAGTTTCCTGACGGCGTCGAGCAACCGACGCGTGCTGTCGCTGACGGGCGAGGAAGACATGATGGACGCTCCTGAGGGATATCAGGAACACAGTAGCCGCCGCATCAAGCCAGGCGCTTGATGCGGCGTAAAGTCCACGCAGATTTATTCGGCTTTGCGCAACATGGCCTTGATGCCGCGAAGACCCTGGCGGATGCGGGCTTCGTTCTCGATCAGCGCGAAGCGCACGTACTCATCGCCGTAGTCGCCGAAGCCGATGCCGGGCGACACGCAGACCTTGGCCTCGGACAGCAGCAGCTTGGAAAACTCCAGCGAACCAAGGTGGCGATACGGCTCGGGGATGCGCGCCCAGATGTACATCGACGCCTTGGGCTTGTCCACCGGCCAGCCCGCTTCGCACAAGCCTTTGTGCAGCACGTCGCGGCGGCTCTGGTACATGGCGCAGATCTCGCTCACGCAGCTCTGGTCGCCTTCCAGCGCGGCAATCGCCGCCACCTGCACCGGCGTGAAGCTGCCGTAGTCGTGGTAGCTCTTGATGCGCGCCAGCGCCGCCACCAGCTCCTTGTTGCCGACCATGAAGCCGATGCGCCAGCCCGCCATGTTGTAGCTCTTGGACATGGTGAAGAATTCCACCGCCACCTCGCGCGCGCCAGGCACTTGCATGATGGACGGCGCTTTCCAGCCGTCGAAGGTGATGTCGGCGTAGGCCAGGTCGTGCACCACCAGGATGTTGTGCTGCTTGGCCAGCGCCACCACGCGTTCGAAGAATTCCAGCTCCACGCACTGCGCGGTCGGATTGGACGGGAAGCCCAGTATCATCATCTTCGGTTTCGGGTAGCTCTCGCGCACTGCGCGCTCCAGCTCGTCGAAGAAATCGACGCCGGGAGTCATGCGCACCGAACGGATATTGGCGCCGGCGATCACCGCGCCCCAAATGTGGATCGGGTAGCTGGGATTGGGCACCAGCACCGTGTCGCCCTGGTCCAGCGTGGCCAGCATCAGGTGCGCCAGGCCTTCCTTGGAACCGATGGTGACGATGGCTTCCGAGTCGGGATCGAACTCGACTTCGTAGCGGTTCTTGTACCACTTGGTGATTGCCCGCCGCAGGCGCGGAATGCCCTTGGAGGCCGAGTAGCCATGCGTGTCGGGACGCTGGACGGTATCGACCAGTTTCTCGACGATGTGCGATGGCGTGGCGCCGTCAGGATTGCCCATCGACATATCGATGATGTCTTCGCCGCGACGGCGGGCCGCCAGCTTGAGCTCGGCGGTGACATTGAAAACGTAGGGAGGCAGGCGATCGATGCGCGAAAAGCTGCGCGGAGTTTGGGTGTCAGTCATGGATGTCTCACGTAAGCGCCCGGAACCGTCCGAGCGACGTCGATGCAATGTTGCATCGGCATCCATACTAGCCGAAGGTTTCGGCTTTTTGCAATACCCTTTTAAGCGCCGGCTTGTTTCTCCTGTTCGCTGAACCACTCGAACAGGATCAGGCCGACGATGGACGCGACCGGGAACAGGCACAGGCAAACGATCACCCACAGCGCCGGCGAACGGCCGAGGCGCTGCGCCGACATGCCGATGAAGATCAGGTGCACGATCAGGCAGACCGCGATGCCGACGCCGGCCAGGATCATCAGCGGCACCGAGCTCATGGTGTAATGGTTCAGCGGCGGCAGGAAGGCGGCGACGCAGAAAATCCATGCGATCAGCGAGACCGCTGCGGCGGCGATGGGTTGTTGTGCTTGGGCGGTTTGCATAGGGGGCTCCGTCAATGAGCAGTTATGCTGCCACGAACTGATCACAAATGCAACGCAAGGCTTATCTGGTCGGCGGCAGCTGAAAGACGATGGGTGCGGGTGACGCAGATGGAGCTGCCCTGGGCGGAACCGCGTTGTTCAACACAAACGTCATGACGGTGATGGCGGCCAGCCCTGCGCCACTCACCATGCCGACTATCCATTTGATCATGGTGGCGCTGAGAGTTGCCAAGTCAGCCTTGGTAGCCATATTGGCCTCGATGTGGTCCAGGCGCGTTTCGATCTTGATCATCCGTTCGCGCGCCTCGATGGCGAATTCCTCCAACCGCTCAAGCCGTTGACGCGCCTCGATGGCGAACTCCTCCAGCCGCCCCAGCCGCTGCTGCGCCTCGACAGAAAATTCTTCCAGCCGTATGAGTCTCGTCTCGATGTCCATGCTTGCATCCTAGGCCTGTTCGACCGGCCCAAGCAAGCTCAGCAGACCTGATTCAACGCAAAGAAGTCAGCGCCGAGGCCAGCACGATGCTGCTGATGGCCAGCCATTGCGTCAGCGTCAGGTGTTCGCCCAGCACTACCATGCCGGCCAGCGCGCTGAGCGCCGGCGCGCCGCTGCTGAACATGCTGAAGGTGCGCGACGACAGCGTGCGCATCGACACCATCTCCAGCGTGTACGGCAAGGCGCTGGACATCACCGCAATCACCAGGCCGATCAGCAGATAAGTCGGCGTCAGCAAGGTCGCGCCCGCGTACCACGCGCCGATCGGCACGATGAACATCGACGCCGCCAGCATGCCCCACGCCACCGACTGCCCGCCATGCATCGCCGACACGCGCTTGCCGTACACGATGTACAAGGCCCAGCACACGGCCGCGCCGGCCGCGTACATCACGCCGACCGGGTCGAGTTGCCCGACCCCGCCGTGTATCGGCAACAGGAAATACAAACCCACCACCGCCAGGCAGACGGCGGCGAAATCGCGCGGGCGGCGCGACGACAGCACCGCCACCGTTAACGGCCCGGCCACTTCGATCGCCACCGCGATGCCCAGCGGGATCAGGCTGAAGGAACGGTAGATCAACAGATTCATCAAGCCGATCACGCTGCCGTAGATCGCCACGTTGCAGCCCTGCTTCCAGGTCAGCGGCGTGCGCCACGGACGGAACACCAGCATCATCAGCACCGCAGAGATGCCGACGCGATAGGCCGTCACGCCTTCCACGCCGATCAGCGGGAACAGGTGCTTGGCAACCGCCGCGCCGACGTTGATCGACAGCTGGCTGGTCAGCAGTGCCAAGCCGGCCAGCAGTGCGCTGCCGTGTTTTTTATCGTCCGTCATCTTATTTGGCCGACAGGCCGAGCTTCAACGCAATCGGCTTGCCTGCGCTGACGTCCACCGTTTCCGCTGCGGCTGCGTGCGCAGTGGCAGGATCGACGCCGTCATCCTTCAACGCGGCGAGGATGGCGGCGGCACGCTTGGCGCCCAGTTGCGGCAAGGCGTCCGCCGGCAGCGGCTGGTTTTTCTCCAGGCGTTCCTGCAGCTTGGCGTAGAAGTCGCTGGCGTCCGCCACTTGCGGTTCGCCTTGCACCATCTTGCCCAGACGTTGCAGCATAGGCAGTTTCTTTTGCGCGGCGGCGCTGGCATCGGCTGCCGTGGCGGCGGCCGGAGCGGTGGACTCGGCGGCCTTCTTCTGCTTGTCCAGCTCGGCCGCGCCGAAGCGTTCGGCGTACAGGTCGCGCATGGCGCCGCGCACCTTGCGCTGGCCGATATCGAGCGGTCCCGGTTGTTCGCCGGCGGCCAGCTTGATGTCGGCACGCGCCAGCACCACGCGGCGCAGCGCTTGCGCGCGCAGTGCCGCGCCGTCGGATTCCACGCTGTACTGGCCGGGCACCGACAATTTCAGCTGCGCCTTCTTCGCCAGGATCTGCGCCACCTGTTTCAACTTCTCACGCTCCGGCGGCAACACGACATCGCTGCCCGGATCGAAGTCGATGGACTCCAGCTTGTCGCCGCTGATGCCGAACAGGCTGCCCAAGGCACGGAACGGCGAGGTAACGATCTTGGTCATGATGTTGCCGATGGCCTTCCACACCACGCTGCCGTAGCTGAACTGCGGATCGTTCATATTGCCGGAGACCGGCACGCCGAGGTCGATGCGGCCGTCGCTGTCCTTCAGGATGGCCAGCGCCAGTTCCAGCGGCAGCTTGAGCGCGTCCGGGCTGTCGATGCGTTCGCCCAGGGTCAGCTTGTCGAGCACGATGTGGTTGTTGCCTTCCAGCTGGCCCTGGCGCACCTTGTATTCCAGGTCCAGCGAGATCTTGCCTTCGGCGATCTTGTAGCCGGCGAACTTCATGCTGTACGGTGAGGCCGAGACCATGTCGACGTTCTTGAACACGACGTTGACGTCGGTGTTGTCGGCCGGGACGAAGGGATTGAGCTTGCCGCGTATGCGCGCCAGGCCGAAGTCGTCCACGCGGCCGTCCAGTTCGATCTGGCTGCTGGCGTCGCGTCGCGACGACAAGCCGGTGATCACGCCGCCCAGCTCGTAAATCTTGGCGCTGAATTGCGGACGCAGACTGAAGTCGGTGAAGGCCAGCTTGGCATTCTCCACGCGCACGCGGCGCACGCGCACGGGGAACGGCTCGGCCGCCGTTGCCGGCGCTGCGGCGGGTTGGGCTGCGGGCGCTGCAGGCGCTGCATCTGCGGGCTGCTGCACCAGCAGGCGCTGGGCGTTGAAGCTGCGGTCGTTTTCAATGATGAGGGCAGCGTCCGGCTGGACCACGCGCAGTTCGGCCACGTCCAGCAAATCCGGCGACAGGCTGAAGGCCAGCTTGTCGGCACGCACCGTTTTCCAGTGGGCGAAGCGGTCGTTGTCTTCTTCGTTCAGCGTCAGATCGGCCACTTCCAGCGAACCGTCGTAGCGCAGCGATGGGTCGGCCTTGCCGCCGGCGCCGGTATGCAAATGTCCCTGGCCGGAGATGCTGCCATCGGCGATCTTCAGCTTGACGTGCTTGGACAGCAAAGGCTGCACCGGCGCGATCGCCAGCTTGGTCAACTTGAGGTCGGTCTCGACGGCGCCGCTGGCCGGCACCACCTTGCCCTTGGCGACCAGCTGTCCGCCTTCACGCATGCCGACGCTGCCGTCGAAGGCCAGCGGTTTCTTCAGGTCGGTGCCGGCGTCGGTCAGCTTGAGGTTGAAGTCTTGCAGGTTGACCTTGATGCCGGTGCTGGCGTCGTCATAGCGGGCGCCGAATTTGTTGAACTCCACCGTCTTGACGTTGGCGGTCCACGGCGCGGCGGCCGGAGCATCCTTCGCGGCCGGCTGCGCGGCGCCGCCGCTGCCCGCTTTCGGGAAGGTGTTCAGGAACAGGAATTTGCCTTGCTTGTCGCGCGACAGGTCCAGCTGGCCGCCGTCGGCGTACAGGCGGCCCAGCTTGGCGCTATGCGCGGCCAGGTCGATCTCGCCGCCATCGAAGCCCAGTTGCGCCAGCTTCAACGGCGTCATCGCGCCGCTGCTCAGGACCAGGTTGTCCAGCGAGAAGGCGGCGTCGGCGATGTTGAGCCTGAGGCCATCGGCGGCGGGTTCGGCTTGCAGTTGCAGGCGCAGTTTCAATTTATCCGCATTGAACTTCAGCGCGGGGCTGACGGTTTCGTCGACCGCCGCCACGGCGATTTCATCGAACGCAAGTTGTTTGAGGTGGACTTTCCAGTTGCCGGCCGGAGCCGGTTTTGCGGCAGGTGCGGCGACAGGAGCCGGGGCCGGCGCTGCGGCAGGTGCGGCCGGTGCGGCAGGCACCATCAAGCCCGCCAGGTCAAGCTCCCCCTTCGCATCGCGACGCACCGCCAGCGCGCCGCCGCTGACGTGCAGACCGCCCACGTTCACCGTCCGCTTGAGCAAGTCTACGCCGACATCGCTGACATCGAACAGCTTCAGCTTGACGAAAGCCTCGGCCGCGCCATCGCGCTTGACCGCCAGATCGTTCAACGCCAGGCCAGCCCCGGACAGGCCAGCATCCAGCTGCCCATCCTTGTAAGCGAATTTGTAAGGCAGCTTGGCCGACAAGCGGCCATCCACCACGACCACCCGCGCAAACGACTTCAGATAAGTCGCCATGCCCGGCAAGGCCACATTCTCCAGCGTCAGCACGCCGCTGCCCGCGATAGGGTTCAGCGCCGCCGTGCCCTTCCAGCGCAGCTTGCCGCCCAGCCCCGCATCGGCGCTCAGCGTGTAGTCGCCGTTCTCGTCAGGCAGCGTGCTCAGATTGTTCAGCGTGAACGCGATCGGCGCGTAGGTATCGTTGTAGCCGGCGTGACGGTCATGCATATCGACCTTGCCCTGCTCCAGCGCGAAATGTTCGATCACCAGACGCGGCATGCCGCTATCGCTGTCATCGTGCTTGCGCTTGTTGAGCGTCGCCACGAACTCCGCGATATTGAACTTGCCATCGGCCGCAATCGCCAGCTGCACCGACGGCGCCACGATGCGGATATCGGCAAAGCTCCAGGCGCGACGCAGCAGCGAGCGCCACTGCATCTCCACTTCCAGCGCGCCGACACCGAACAGCGGCGCGCCATTCGCCTCGGTCAGCTGGAACTGCTGCACCGCCAAGCGCAAGGTGAAGGGATTGAAACTGACTTCCCCGATGCTAGCCTTGCGCTCCAACTCGGTCTCGACAAACTTCGGAAGCTGGCTTTTGATAACCTGTGGCAACACCCAAGCACCCGCCAGCGCGTACACGCCCACAGCGCCGGCCAAGCCTGCACCCCATCGCTTCCATCGTTTGTTCAATGCCTGCAAACTATTCCCCTGAAGATTTCTATTCCACAGGCAACAGTATAGCAAGCACGACAACAACTAGTTGAATAGCGAGCAGTACTGTGTGTTGCTCTCGATATTCTGCCCCGGCGCCCCGTCGGCGGCGATCACCTTCAGCCAGCCGTCCGGCTTGGACGGATTCGGCTTCTTGCCGCAGTTGGTATGCACCCAATGGATGCCTACGCCGCCATGCGTGTACAACTGGCCGCACACCTCGACCTTGTCGTTGACGCGGATGCCGCTCAACGAGGTCGGCACGGTGCGCTGGTTGGGTTCGAAACCGCTGGCGAATACATTGTCGATGGCGACGTCGTATTCCTTGCCGTCCTGGTCGGCCTTCATCTTTAGATGCGTGTGCGACAGCTCCACGCCCTTGCGGAACTGGCCGTGGGAAAACTTTGGTCCCTTGACGACCACGCCGGTGCGATAAGTGCCCGCCGACGCCGCGCACATGGCGGCTTCATCCGCCTGGGCGGCAAACGCCACCAGCAATGCGCAGCCGAGTAAAGCTTTTTTCATGGGAGCCCCCTGTGATGTGAGTGATTGCATTATCCACCACAATCTATTTGCCTCGCCATACGGTACCGATGGACAGCGACGCGAGTTTCTTGCGCCGGCCATACCAAAGATTGACCACGCCGCGCGACACGAACACCGCCGAGAACATCGACGTCAAAATACCCAGGCAGTGCACCACCGCGAAGCCGCGTATCGCCCCCGAGCCGAACACCCACAGCGCCACGCCGACGATCAGCGTGGTGACGTTGGAGTCGAGTATGGTGGCCCAGGCGCGGTCGAAGCCGACGGCGATGGCCTGCTGCGGCGTGGCCCCGCCGCGCAGCTCCTCGCGGATGCGCTCGTTGATCAGCACGTTGGCGTCAATCGCCATGCCCAGCGCCAGCGCAATCGCGGCGATGCCCGGCAAGGTCAGCGTCGCCTGCATCCGCGACAGCAAGGCCAGCAGCAGCAACAGATTGCAGGCCAGCGCCAGCACGCTGAAGAAGCCAAACAACATGTAGTAGCCGATCATGAAGACGGCAATCGCGGCAAAGCCGTACACGGTCGACGAGAAACCCTTGGCGATATTCTCCGCGCCCAGCTGCGGGCCGATGGTGCGTTCCTCGACGATCTCCATCGGCGCCGACAGCGCGCCCGAGCGCAGCATCAGCGCCAGGTCGGCCGCGTTCTGCGCGGTGCCGACGCCGGTGGTGCGGAAGTGGGCGTTGAGCTCGCTGGTCAGCGTGGCCACCGAGATCACCTCCGGCTTGCCGGTTTTTTCGATCAGCACGATGGCCATGTGCTTGCCGACGCGGTCGCTGGTGGCGGCCGACATCTTGCGCCCGCCCACCGAGTTCAGGTCGATGAACACGGCCGGCTGGTTGTTCTCGTCGTGGCCGGCGGTGGCGCTGGTGATGTAGTCGCCGGTCAGCACCACCTCCTTGTACAGCACGGCCGGCGCATCCCGGCCCACCGTGTACAGCTGCGAGCCCAAGGGAATCGCCGCGCCCATCTCGGTGCCGCGCGTGACGGTCTCGTCGACCATGTGCACTTCCAGTGTCGCCGTGCGGCCGATGACGGCGCGGGCGCGCGCCACGTCCTGCTCGCCGGGCAGCTGCACCACGATGCGGTCCGCGCCCTGCTGCTGGATGATGGGCTCGGCCACGCCCAGCTCGTTGACGCGCTTGGACAGCGTCGAGATGTTTTGCGTGACGCCGTCGCTGATGGTCTGCTTCAACGCCTCCGGCTTCAGCGTGACGACGGTCTTCAGCTGCGCGCCATCGGCCGCGTCGGCCAGCCGCAGCTCGGCGCCCTGCCCGGCGATCACGTCGCGTCCCTTGTTGCGCATGGCCTCGTCGCGGAAGTTGATTTCTATCGTGTCGCCGACGCGCACCACGCCGCCATGCAGGACGGACTTGTCGCGCAGGGCGCTGCGCAGCGACGTTTGCACACCTTGCAGCTTCTTGTCCAGCACGGCCTTGGTGTCGACCTGCATCAGGAAGTGCACGCCGCCGCGCAGGTCCAGGCCCAGGTACATCGGCAGCGCGTGCAGGCTCTGCATCCATTTCGGCGTGTCGGACAGCAGGTTCAGCGCGACCAGGTAAGTCGGATCGGACGGATCGGCGTTCAGGCTTTTTTCCAGCACCGACTTGGCGCGGAATTGCGTATCGGGATCGGCGAAGCGTGCGCGCACCGAGGCATGGGCGCTGTCGTAGGCCACGCCGGTGGTGGGCACTTGCGCCTGCTGCAGAGCGGTCTTGACCTTCTGCACCAGCTCCGCGCCAATGCGCACGCTGGTCTTGCCGCTGCTGATCTGCAGCGCCGGCGATTGTCCAAAATAATTGGGCGCGGTGTAGAGCGCGCCCAACAACAACGTGACCACAATCACGATGTATTTCCACAGCGGGTAACGATTCATCTCTTAATCACTTTTTAAGAATGGACCGACCTAAACTGTGGCTGCTTGAAATTTTTACAAGCCCGTCGCCGAACTATTTCTCGCGTCCACCGGCTGGCTGTATTTGCGGAACTGCTCGCGCATGTGGCGCAGCTTGGCCGCCAGGTGGGCGTCCTGCATCACGTACAAGTCGAGGCGCGCCGCGTAGTCCGGCGTCATCATCCAGCCGAAGGTTTCGGCCTTGTCCTCTTCCTGGCCGTAGCTCGAATACAGGCTGACCACACCCGGCTTGGCATGGCCGACGTCCTGCAGGTTCTTGCCGTAGAAGCTGGCGCCGCCCTTGCCGTAGGTGAGCTCGGCCGGATTCATCGCCAGCCATGCGGGATCGGCGTGGTGGTAGTCGTTGTGCTCGCGGTAGTCGATGAAGTGGTAGAACTCGTGATGCACGCGCATCTCCATGCCGGCCGGGCAAAGCTTGGCGCTGTTGTCGGCGTAGGCCACGCTGTCCACCTCGGCCATCGGCATCGCCAGCCGGCGCTGGCCGGCCACCGCCAGTTCCTTCACCAGCACGATGTTGTGCAGGCGGACGTTGGCGAAGAAGGCGGACGGATAGCGCTCCATGCCCGGCAACACCACGCTCAGCAGGCGGTGCAGGCGCTGGCGGTCGGACTCGCTGTCGGTGAAGGCTTCGGCGGTCGCGCCTTCGCCGTTCAGCTCCCACTGCGCGTTCAGGTTCAGCGCTGCCAGGCGGCGCGTGGCGGTCTCGCGCAGCTGGGCCAGCGTGGCGTCGGCAGGCGCCACGCTCGGGTATTGCAGATCCCAGTGGCATTCGATGCGCAAGGCATCGTTGTTGTGATCGATAGGCGCGAGGGTGCTGCATGCGGACAGCAGCAGCGCACTCAGCGCGCATAAAATTCTGTGACAGGACATGTGGAGACTCATAAAACGGCGCCGGCTCAAGGCCGGCGCCTGGGTTGATTACTTGAACTTGTAGCTGGCCGTCAGCTGCACGAAGCGGCCCAGCTGGCTATGGTAGGACGTGCCGTAGCCTTGCAGGTAGGCCAGCTGGCTGGCGTCCATCGGCGCTTCCTTGTTGGCCAGGTTCTGCACCGACAGCGACAGCTCCAGATTGCGCCAGCCCTTGTAGCGGACAAAGGCGCTGGCCGTCAGCCACGAGTGGACATTGCAATACTGCGGCGTCGCCGCTTCGAAGGCGCAGACCGTGTCAGGCGTGCTCTTGATCGAATAGCCGCCCACGTAGTTCCAGTTGAGGCTGGCGTCCCACGGGCCACGGTCCCAGGCCACGCCGGCGCGGCCGCGGTTCTTCGGTTGCAGGTAGTAGCCGACATAGTCGACCGGATCTTCGCCCGGGTTGCCGCTGCTCAGGTAGCTGTTCATGCGGTTGTAGCTGGCGCTCAGCGAGAAGCGGCCCCAGTCGCCGACGCTGAAGCTGCCGCGCGCATCGACGTCGACGCCGCGCGTCTGCGTGGACGACAGGTTGGCGGTGATCAGGCTCAGGTGGTCGAGCTTGCCGCTGACCGGATTGCGCACGATGCGGTCGGCATACTGGCTCTCGTGCTCCAGCAGATAGCTGGCGCTGATGGTGGACAGCTCGTCGCGGCGCTTGATGTGGTAGGCATCCACCGACAGCGACCAGCCCGGCACCGGCTCGGCGACGAAGCCCACCGTCACGCTCTTGGATTTCTCCGCCTGGATGTCGGGATTGGCGCCGGTGGTGAAAGCCACGTAGCGTTCGCAATCGTCGTTGGTGGAGCTGAACACCGGGCAGCGCTTGGGATCGAGCACCTTGCTGTAGCCGTTGGTGTTCCCGGCATGCAGCTCCGGCAGCGATGGCGCGCGGAAGCCTTCTGCATAGGTGCTGCGCAGGGCCAACTGCGGCAGCGGACGCCATTTGATGCCGGCCTTGGGCGTGAAGGCCGAGCCGAAATCGCTGTAGCGGTCGGAGCGCGCGGCCAGGCTCAGCTCGACGGTCTTGAGCACCGGCGCCGACAGCTCGCCATACGCGGCGCTGACGCTGCGCGAACCGTTGGAACCGGTCATGCCGATCAGCTGGATGGAACCGTCGGTGAACAGCGGATCCGGCGTGGCGTCGAACTTCTCGCGGCGGTACTCGGCGCCAACCGCGATCGACAGCGCGCCGCCCGGCAGCGTGTACAGCTCGCGGTTGCCGTGCAGGTCGATGCTGCTGGTGCTGGTGTCGGCGTGGTTGTCCAGCTGCGGATACAGGCGGCCCATCAGCCCGGCGTCGTTTTTGGCGGGTTGATGCAGCAGGAAGCTGTTGCGCACCAGGCCGTTCGCATCGAGCACGTCGTTGATCAGCACCTTGTCCTGGATGTAGCCGCGATAGCTGGTGTCGGTCAGCGAGCGCGAGAACATCGCCGCGCCTTCCACGTCCCACTTGCCCAGCGTGCCGCGCGCGCCCAGCGTGGCGCGCACGTTGCGGCTCTCGCTGCGGATGGTGGTCGGGATGTCGTTGAACACATAGCGCACGCCGACCGTCTTGCCCCACTGGTTTTGCGGATGGTCGGCCGGCAGCAGCAGGTAGCTGATGGTGGTGCCGGGCGCGTTGCCGTACAGGCCGTACTTGTCGACCAGGTCGTTGGTGTAGGCGCCGTAGGAGTTGGTGGCGTAGCTGTACATGCCGGATGCCTGGCGGCTGCGGCTGAGCGCGGCGTCGCCGAACATTTCCCAGCCCTGGCCCAGGTCGTAGGTCAGCGCGCTGTAGGCGTTGTCGCGCTGGCTCTTCGATTGCAGCGTGACGGCGCTGGTGTTGTCGTTGACGCAGCGGCCGTTCAGCGGCGAGCCCGCATCGACCAGCGGCGGGCAATCGCCGATGATGCCGAGGAAGCTGCCGCCGGTGGTGCCGGACGCGGTGTAGGCGTTGCTGGAGAAGGAGGAGCGGCGGTCGGTCAGGCCGAAGCGGCGGAAGTCGGAGTCCTTGGTGCGCGGGCGGGCGTTGACCAGCACCGGGCTACTGTCGCGGTGGGACAGGCTCAGCAGCCAGTTGTAGCCATCCTGCGCCAGCGTGCCCTTGCCGTAGGTGAGGCCGATGGCGCCGGTGTTGCCGTCGTGGTAGGCCGAGGTGCCGGCCGAGGCGGTCACGCCCAGGCCCTCGTAGTTCTTGCGCAGGATGATGTTGATCACGCCGCCAATGGCGTCGGCGCCATAGATCGCCGAGGCGCCGTCCAGCAGCACTTCGATGCGGTCGATGGCGTCGACCGGAATGGCGTTGGTGTCGACAAACGAGGCCGAGCCGAAGCCGAACGGCGCCACGCGGCGGCCGTTGATCAGGGTCAGCGTCGCGCCCGCGCCGAGGCCGCGCAGCGAGATGCCGGCCGAGCCGAAGGCCTGGCCGGGCGTGCCCTCGCTGGTGTAGCCGCCGGCATTGCCGGACGGCAGATCGCGCAGCACGTCGGTGACGGTGGCCGCGCCCGAACGGGCGATCTGCTCGGCCGTGATAAGCTGCACGGCCGACGCGGTCTCCGCATCGACGCGCTTGATGCGCGAACCGGTGATCTCCACGCGTGGCGGCGTCTCAGTGCTGCTCTCGGCAGCGGCGTACAAGGGGGCGACGCCGGCGCACAGCAGCGCGACGGCACGAACGATAGGGCGAATTTGCGACATGAACACTCCGTTGTGTGACAGTTTGATGAATTCCCTGAAACTGTCTGGAGTGTGTTGGGTCGCCGTGCCGAGGTCACGGACAGAACTGCTGTTTTTGCACTATCCGGCTCGCATTCCCATGCCGCAGTGCAAACTGTGGGATGCAGGCCACGCCATCGCTGGCAGTCGGCACTAACGCGCCGCGCCGCTCAACATCGGCCTCGGCTTGCCGCGCGGCCCGCGCAGCGCCGGGCTGTCGGCGCGGCTGCCATCCTTCAGCTGAAACACGCTGACCAGCTGCGACAGCGTCTCGGCCTGCTCCTGCAAACCCTGCGCGGCGGACGCCGCCTGCTGCACCAGTTCGGCATTCTGCTGGGTCACGGTATCCATCTGCGAAATGGCCTGGTTCACCTGCTCGATGCCGGAGCTCTGCTCGCGGCTGGCGTGGCTGATTTCCGCCATCACGCCGGCCATGCCCTGCACGCTCTCCAGCACCTCGTTCATGGTCGCGCCGGCCTCGGCCACCAGCTTGCTGCCGATGTCCACCTGGCTGACCGATTCGCCGATCAGTTCCTTGATCTCCTTGGCCGAGGCCGCAGAGCGCTGCGCCAGGTTGCGCACTTCCGTCGCCACCACCGCGAAGCCCCGGCCCTGCTCGCCCGCGCGGGCCGCCTCGACGGCCGCGTTCAACGCCAGGATATTGGTCTGGAAAGCGATGCCGTCGATGACGGCGATGATGTCGGCGATCTTGCGCGACGAGGTGTTGATCGCGCCCATGGTGTCGACCACCTGCGCCACCACCGCGCTGCCCTTCTGCGCCACGCTGGCGGCATCGGTGGCCAGCTGCTTGGCCTGGGCCGAGTTGTCGGCGTTGTGGCGCACGGTCGAGGTCAGCTCCTCCATCGAGGCGGCGGTCTCCTCCAGCGAACTGGCCTGCTGCTCGGTGCGCGAGGACAGGTCCAGGTTGCCGGCGGCGATCTGGCCGGACGCGCTGGCGATCACGCCAGTGGCGCCGCGCACCTCGCCGACGATCTTCTCCAGGTTGTCGCGCATGGTACGCATGCCGAACAGCAGGCTGCTGTTGTCGCCGGCCCGCGTCTCGACGGTGACGCCGAGGTCGCCGGCGGCGATCTGGCTGACGATGCCGGTGGCGTAGTCCGGCTCGCCGCCCAGGCTGCGTGTCAGCCAGCGCGTGATCAACAACGCGCCGACGGCGCCGAACGCCACGCTGCCGGCCATCAGCACCAATATCCATAGCCGCGAGGAGGCATAGCGGCGGTCGCCCTCCAGCGCCTCCTGCTTGCCGCCGTCGGTGTAGAAATCGACCAGTTGGTCGACCTGGCCGCGCAGGGCCACGATCAGCTTGTTCGACTCGCCGCGGATCAGCGCCCTCGCCTTGTCGTCGTCCCTGGCGCGGGCGGCGGCGCGGATCTTGGCATCCTCCTGCATGTAGCGGCCCCACAGCTCGACGAAATTGGCGTACTTGGCGCGCTCCTCGTCGGAGACGGCCAGCGCCGTGTAGTCATCCTGCATTTTCTTCAGGTCTTCCAGATCCTTGGCGATCACCTGGTCGTACTTGTCCATGTCCGCCGGACTGGACGAAATGATGTATTGCAGCTCCCGCGTGCGGATGCGCGCGATCTGCGATTTGATGTCCTCGATCACCCGGATGCTGGGCATCCAGCGGGCAGAAAAACGCTTGGCCGTATTATTAACCTGGGAAAGCTCCCAAATAGAAAATACCCCAACCATCACGGTCATCGCTAATACAGCAGAGAATGCCAGACCCAGCTTCTGCGCCAGGCGCAGGGAATTAAACCATTTCATTATGCTAGTCCTCCGGCGTTTAACTTGATAGTAACTTCCGCAATACGGGCGGGGTCAGGTTCAAATCATAGCGCATCGAATGCTCATCACACAGCGGGCATTTCACTCTTGTTGATCGTTCGCAACACGTTGTTTCTAAAGCATTTTCATAATGACACCGGATGAAACTTTAGTTTCCGAAGCACATTAAATACAACAGTTAAAATTGTTTGACGGCATTAGAATATCCGCTCCCCCATCGCCCCGCAACTCCTTAAACAAAAGGAACTCTTATGCCTACGTCATTGAATAAAAGTGAGAATGTCACTATTTGCGCTACTGATATATCTTGGGGAGATGATTTAAATAACATATATAAAATTATCAGCCGCCGATTTAATGACTTTAATGAAAACGGTTTTTACGCCCATCCGGAGGAAGTGGCGCTGCGCGCCGAGCTGGGCGAAGTCGGTGCGCTGCGCCGGCTGACGCGGCAGCTGCGTGCAACCGGCAGCAACGGCGTCGCCCTGACCGGCCTCGGCCTGCAAGGCTTGAGCGAAGACCGCCGCAACGCCACGCTGTACGCGATCACGCTGATGCTGGGCTACCCGACCTCCACCGACCAGCGCACCGGCCGCGTGGCCTGGGACGTCAAGGCGCGGCCGGGCGCGCACAGCGACGCCCGCTTCACCACCTTTTCCGAGCGCGTCGGCAGCGCCGACATGCATACCGATTCCTCGTTCTACCCGATGCCGGAGGAACAGTTCATCCTGTACGTGGTGCAGGCGGCCGACTGCCAGGGCGGCCACTCGCTGCTGATCGACGGCGAAGACATTTACCAGACGCTGCAGCAAACAGCGGCCGGCCGCGACGCCTACGAGCTTCTGCGCAGCACGCCGGTGCCGTTCCGCGTGCCGGCCGTGTACGCGGCCGGCGACGCCGCCATCGAGCACCATGTGGCGCGCGTGTTCGACGCGCCGCGCCGCGACGGCGACCGCTTCACGCTGCGCTGGCGTTACGACGCGATCCAGAAAGGCCTGGCCGTGCGGCCCGATCTGAGCTCGCCTGAGCTGGTGGCCGCGCTGGCGTTGATGAACGAGGTGGCCGAGCACAGCGCGCCGCGCTTCAAGCAGCAGCTGGCCACCGACACCCTGCTGTGGGCCGACAACCACCGCATGCTGCACGGCCGCACCACCTACGAGGACGAACGCCGCCACCTGATCCGCATCCGCATGTCCGACGTGCCCAACGCCGAGCGCATCGGCCCGTCCGGCGTGGTGCGCGATTGAGCACGGTGGACGCCTGCGCTGCGGCGGAGACCGGCCTGCCGCCGGCCGAGCGCACCTGGGCCATGCTGTCGCTGATGACCGGCGTGGCGCTGGCCTCGCTGGACACGGCGATCGCCAACACCGCGCTGCCGGCCATGGCGCAGCAGCTGCATGCGACGCCGGCAGCGTCGGTGTGGATCGTCAACGCTTATCAACTGGCGATGGTGGCCACGCTGCTGCCCTTGGCCGCGCTGGGCGAGATCGCCGGCTACCGCCGCGTCGCCATCTGCGGACTGGCATTGTTCACGGCCGCCTCGCTGGCCTGCGCGCTGGCGTGGTCGCTGCCGGCGCTGGTGGCGGCGCGGCTGCTGCAAGGCCTGGGCGCCAGCGCCATGATGGCGGTCAGCACCGCGCTGATACGCGCCATCTACCCGCCCGAGCGCCAGGGCCAGGGCTTCGGCACCAACGCGCTGGTGGTGGCGGTGGCCTTCGCAGTGGGGCCGACGGTGGCCTCGGTGATCCTGTCCGTATCGTCGTGGCCGTGGCTGTTTGCGATCAACGTGCCGCTGGGTGTGCTGGCACTGGGCGCGGCCTGGCGGGCGCTGCCGCACACGGGACGCGCCACGCACCGGCTGGACTTGCCGGCCGCGCTGTACAACGTCGGCGCCTTCGGCTTGCTGATCCTGGCGCTGGGCGAGGCCGCGCATGGCGTCGCGCCGGCGCGGCTGCCGCTCGAACTCGGCGCCGCCGCGCTGTGCTGGGTGCTATTGCTGCGGCGACAGCGCGGCCATGCGGCGCCGCTGTTTCCGGTGGACCTGTTCCGCCGGCCGATGTTCGCGCTGTCGGCGCTGACGGCTTTCTGTACCTTCGCGGTGCAGGGCCTGGCCTTCGTCTCGCTGCCATTTTTCTTCGAGCACACGCTGGGCCGTTCGCCCATCGATACCGGCTTCCTGATGACGCCGTGGCCGGTGCTGGTCGCGGTGATGGGGCCGGTGGCCGGAAGGCTGAGCGATCGTTACGCCGCCGGCACGCTGGGCGGCATCGGCCTGGTGGTTTTGTGCGTCGGTGCGCTGCTGTTGGCGACGCTGCCGGCGCACGCCTCGGCCTTCGACATCGGTTGGAGGATGGCCTTGTGCGGGCTGGGTTTCGGTTTCTTCCAGGCGCCGAACATGAAGGCCATCATGGGCAGCGCGCCGCACGCGCGGGCCGGCAGCGCCAGCGGCATCGTCGCCACCGCGCGCCTGAGCGGACAGGCCACCGGCGCCGCGCTGGTGGCGTTCTGCTTCACGCTATCCGACACGCAGGGGCCGGCGTACGCGCTGGCGACGGCGGCCGGCTTCGCCGCAGTCGGTGCGGTGGTGAGTTTTTCGCGCCAGTTGCTGAAGACCTAGTTGCCGCGCAACTGGCGGAACCTGGCCGGCGGCGTGCCGAAGTGGCGGCTGAAGGTGCGCGACAAATGGCTGGCGTCGTGGAAGCCGCAGGCTTCGGCGATGTCGCCCATCGGCCGGCCGCCGGACAGCAGCATGGTGCGCGCCTGTTCCAGCCGCATCTTCATCAGGTAGCGGTGCGGCGGCAAGCCCAGCGCCAGATGGAATTCGCGCGAGAAATGCGCCTCGCTCATGCCGCACAGCGCCGCCAGGTCGCGGTTGCTGACGCCGCTGGCCAGGTTGCTGCCCATGTGGGTCAGCACGCGGCGCAGGCGTCCGCCGCCCAGGGTGCTGGACTGCGGCGCCGCCGCCGGCCGGCTGTAGTGCTCCAGCAGATAGCTCAGCAGCGCCACCATCATGCCGTCGCAATACTGCGATTGCAGCGGCCCGGCCAGCGCGTCGGCGTTGAGCATGCGGCGCACCAGTTCCATCACGTGACGATCTGAGGTGAACTGTTGGGCGCCCAGGCTGAGCGGCGTTTCGCGCTGCGCGTTCAGGTTGTCGATCAGCGTGGCGGGCACGAACAGATTGACGATGTCGCAGCTGCTCAGGCGGCTCCACTGGCTGGAACCGCTGGGCGGACAGATGCGGAAGCGTTCGGCCGCGATCACCCCGCCCCACACCGGCTGGCCGTGCAGCCAGATGCGGGCGTCGACCGGCTCCAGCATGATGGCGATGCGGTAATCGTTGGGGTGGGAGCTGATGGTCTGGATCATCGAGTCCGGCTGGTTGCTGGTCCAGCGCACGATGGAAGCCTTGGAGCTGGGCAAGGGGCCGATGCAGGTGTGCAGCGGCGTGTGCACGCCGCTGCGCAGGAACCAGTCTTTCAACACTTCGGTATTGTCTATCGCGGTACCCATGGGCTCGTCCAGGCTTATGGCGGAGAAGCGATTATCGAGCGCGGCAGTCTTGATGTCAAATCATCAATTCGCCGGATTGTGCATCCAGGCGGACATCAGGTCGACCACTTCCTTCTCCTGGCCGGCATAGCCGTGGTAGTGGTAGCTCTCGCAGGCATCGCCGCTGACCGGGCCGCCGCCCGTCACCATCAGCTGTTTCTTGACCGGCGCGTTTTTCAGGCCCTTGATGATCCAGTCCACTTCGTAGGGACGGCAGATCGCACAGGCGTCATTCGCGTGGTGCAGCACCAGCACCGGCAGCTTGAGCGCGGCCAGGTTCTGCGTCGGCACCGCGCCCTGTTTCTTGAAGGCGGTCACGCTGGAGGTCAGCACCAGGCCGGCGATGCCGGGATCGTCCACGCTGCCGATGGCGACATAGGTGGCCGACACCGTGCCGCGACTGGTGCCGACCAGCCAGACCGGCGCCGGGCTCTTGGTCCGCACAAATTCCAGCGCGGCGCGCACGTCGGCCAGGTGTTTGGGATCGACGCGGTCGCTGTAGTCGAGCGCGGGGGTGTCGCTGGGCAGGCCGAAGATGGCGACGTTGTAGCCGTCGGCCAGGAACAGCGCCACGCTGCGGGCCAGGAAGTTGTGGCTGCTGGGTTTGCCATCGACCACCTTGCCGTAGCCGCCGTTACCGCCGGTGAACAGGAACACCGTGGCCTTGGCGCCCTCCTGCGCTTCCCAGTAGACGCTGGTCTCGACGCCGGGACGGGTGGGGATGCGGAAGGTCTGGCCGTCGGCCCATGCCTGGCAGGTGCCGACGGCGAGTAGTAGTGCGATCCACCAGCGATACATAATCATTGCTCACTCCGTCGAGGAAAAATGTAAAAATGATACAGCTTGTCGCACCTTACCGCAGGCACCCTATGTCGCCTACTTCGACCGCTCGGCAGAGGCTGGCAACATGTGCCAGCCCAGTTGGCGCCGGATCTCTTCAGGTGACGGCGGCGGCTCGCAGGATTGCTGCGTGCGGTACTCCATGTACTCGCGGACGGATTCTTTGGTGGGGTGTGTGACATCGGTCATGATGCGCCACCGGGTTTAGTCCGGCGCCTCGATCAACTTCACGTCCCGGTTTATACCGGCGTGACCGTCGAGGGTTTAATCTTGCGGCAACCGCCCTCCAAATAGCGTTAAAGCTTACCCTGCGCCGAAGACGGCACGTCAAGGCGTACACACGAAAATATACCTCGCCTTTGCCGGCATTGCCTTCGCGAGTGCAAGACGTCCGTTCAATCCGGGCAGCGCCTTGTCGATTGCGCTCTGTGCCTCAGCCAAATCTCGGCGTAGTTTTATCGTCTTGTTTTTCTGGTAGATGAACTCGCCGATATAAACGCTTTGCCATGGCGGCGCCTCAAATGAGCGGACGCCGCCTTCCAGTTCAGTCGAGTTAAACGGGCTATAGACGTAGTGCCCCGGAGGGACATCGAACGCGAAATATTTCGTATCACCCGGGGCCGCATCAACGAGCGCATCGGTTCGATTGAACGTCAGGCAGTTTCCGGCAATTTGATCAGTTTTTAAGTCGTACTCCGCCAGCTGAAGATCGAAGCCCGAGAACTCCCACGGCCCTTCCACCTTCACGCCATAGACGATGACGGCGCGATTCTCGCTCGCCATGCCGCCCCGCGGCAGCTCGCGTGTCGAATTGATTACGCAGCCGCTTACGCTGAACAAAACAGCCAGAAAAATCCACGAGCATTTCTTCATACAAGCCCAATTGTGCCGGCACACCGCTGCCGTTATGACGAGCGAAGCATACCACCTTGCTTAACGGGACAGCCCACAGGTCCACCGTCAGAAAATGTCACCGACCACGCGGACCAGGACCAGAAAATAAACCTCGCAACAAACCGTATCCGTCTCGTTATGGATTTATTTCGAAGTACATCGTCTAAAGGAGCATCAAATGATCAATACCGATATCACCCAGCTCATCGCTGCCCATCACGCCAGAATCGCCAGCGCCATCGAGTGTGGCTCCGGCTGGGAAATCTGGTTTCAAGTGGAAATGGCCCTGTTAATGCGCGGCACAGGAAGAAACGTGGCCCGCGAACTGCCGTACCCGAATACAACTTCGCGCCTTGACTTGGGAGTTCAAGAGCGCCTCCCTAACGGCAATGTCGAAAACTACGGGATTGAGATCAAAGTTGAAAGCGCCACTGAAACTGCGGGCGGAGCCTTTATGCGCGGGGTTCAAGCTGACATCACGAAGATCCTCGCTTACCCGCCACAGAACGGGCGATGGGTAATCGGTATCGGATATAGCGTTCCGGCCAAACAAGCGATGCTGGCATGCGCCGGCAACCCAGCCAATCATGCGATTTATCACAACACCCCGACTATCGGCATACTGGTAGTGTCTGTATAAGAAGCATCTTTAACGCGCTTCTGGATCACTTCAGAAGCGCGTTATCCTGGATGATTAGCCTATCTGCCATAGTGGCGAGCCAGGCAGCCCGTGGGGTTCGTCGGTCAGCAAGATGGTGCCTCCCTCGTCTCCCTCTATCATATGGGGGCGACCGTCACTGCCGAAATACGCCACAATCAATTTCTTTCCATGACCGTAAGCCGGGTCGCCGCCCATAGCGTCGTTGTTGATGGCGATGGTGTGGTTCGAATCCTGCACCAAGAGCTGAATGCGCGCGGTGACATCGCTGTATTGATTGGGCAAGCCGTAGCGTGCCGATTGTATTTTGATGCTCATAATTATTACCTTTCTATCGTCGCGAATTGGGAAGTCCGGTACCGCCGCGACATTGCAGGAACCAGACGTAGTGCAGGGGCCAACATCACATATCTCATTTGCATTACAGCGCAGGCCAGACCTGGCTTTGAGTCAGATTCTCTATGGCCTCTTGGAGCGCGGAAGAACTCACGCTGAAGTCACCCGCAAACGGATGGTCCACGGCGACGATGAAGAAGAAGGCCAACCCCAAGGTGCAGGCCCAGCAGCCTATGAGGCAGATATAAAAAGGCCTCGGGGGTAGCACGTACAGCAATACAAACGACATGGCGCTGACAATCAGAATGACGGCCCACAATGTCAGGGGCATGCAGACAACCAGTCCCTGCAGGCGTTGCTGACGGAATTTGACCATTTCATTCATCCTGGCCAGGACTTCAGACAGCAGGACGGTTTGCCGCGGCGTCGCGGGACTCAGGAGACTGACCGACTTGAAAACCTTGGTGAAGCAGGTTTCCGTGCCCGGATCCGCACGCTGATGTCGCTGCATGCTTGGCCATTCGGCTTCAACGACGCGCACCAGGTAAGTTCGTAGATCAAGGTCGGCCGCATCGGCGTCCCGGCTGCCAAAGACTGATAGATCCCGCGCTAGCTCGCTGGCGCTGATGGCTTCGGAGGCCACCGTGCGATCGGCGTCGTTGTAGTTTCCCCATACGCTGATCGCCGCAAACGCAACCAGCAGGGAGTTAATGGTGGTGACGATGGAGACCATCGTCAGCGCCAGCGCGCGCTGTTCCGCATCGACCTCCAGCCAGTGAAAATACTTGACGATGGCATAGCCGAAGAAGACGCAGAATACGGTCGCGCCGACAATAATGAGCGCCATGTAAATACCGGGTATATGGTATAAAAAGTTCAGCATGATTGACTCCCGGCAGTGGCTGGCGTGGATGGCGTAGCGGCCACGGTGTAGATCGGCGGCAGCATCGACAAGGTCAATTCGGCCAGTCGCTGGCGTAGCAATTCAGGACCGGAGTCGGTGTGGCAGGTCTGCTGCAATGCGAGTAGTTGGGCGGCCAGCTCATTCTTCGAATTGGCGCGGTCAACAAGCATCTGGGCTTTGTACGTGTCCAGCGAGGAGCGGTACAGAGCCGACGGATCACCACGGACCAGGGCGTCGAGTGTTTCGATCAGGCGATGCAGGATGTGATAGACCGCCGTCGAGGAAAAACCGCCCAGGATGGCAAGCGCGGGCTTCCCGAAATTGCCCAGGGAATTACCCTCGAATAATTGGGCCGGCAACATCTCGGACAGGATCAGGCCGGCGATCACGCCGAGGATCAGGCGGGCATAGTAAGAGGCGTCATATTTCGGATCGTAGCTGGAGTTCGCGATATAACGGTGGGCCTGAAACAGCGCCGCAAATGACGCTCCCAGCCCGGCGCAAAATAACAGGAACAACAGGTTCAGCAGCAGGACATCGCCGGCGGACTCCAGCAGGCCGAGCGTAATGTTTTTGCTCGACACCTCACTGGATAATCCGGTCAGCATCACCGCCATCAAAAAGACCATGGCGGTGACGGTCAGCATGCGGATCAGCGGCACCGGGCCCAGCCAGGCAAAGCGCTGCCCCGCAAGCCGCTGCGGGTCCAGCAGCATGATCCCCTGGGGCGTGGCCGGCGCCACAGCGGTAGTCAGCTTGCCGTGGATTTCGGCCAGCGCGAAGATCGCGGCCGGATCTGTCGCCTCGTCGTCATCCGGGGATGTCGTGGTTGCCGCGAGCAAGGCCGCCAGCCTCGCAACGAGCTCCGGCGCAATCGCCAATCCCTGATGCAAAATGTGGCTGGCCATCGCCTGGCATTCCAGTTGGATCTGGCAAATCAAGTCTTGGGCATGCAGCGGGTTCGGCGCGTCTTCGCTGAGCTGGAAAGTGTCAGTATTCATATGATCGACCTTCAGTTAAATGATTAAAAAGGGATGGCGGCCTGCCTAGCGCTCGATAACCAGTACGTCGTTGAAAGAAAAGCCGCGCACCCTCACCGTGTGCAAGGGCAGCATTTGCTGGGCCTCGTGTTCGACTTTCTTGCGCAAGCGGGTGACCAGCGTGTCCAGCCGATTCTGGTCATAGTTGAGATAGTTCTCGCCGAATTCCTGGACGATGCGTTTGCGCGAAACCGGCTCGCCAACCTCATGCAGAGCGAACAGCTTGATGAAGGTAAATTCCAGGCTGGTGAGGGCGACGCTAACGCCGTTCGGTGCTTGCAATGACTGGCGGCGCATGCTCAGGCACCACCCTGTCTCCACCGGCCGCTCCAGGTCCGCCAACAATCGTTGAAGTTTTTGCAGCTCCGCCGGCTCCTGCACCGCGCCATCGTCGTCCAGCAAATACTGGGAACAACTCGCCGCGCTACTGACTTCCGTGACGTGGTATCCGGCGTTGCTGAATAATTTCGTTAGCTCTTGATCAACTAAGTTGACTCTAAATAGTACTAAATTAATCATATGGTTCAAGGCCCCAGATTGTCGATTTGTTACAATCTTAGGATCATGGATCGTTTGCAATCTGACAGTATCTGACAATCAACACTATCATTTTGACATCTACTAAAAATCACTATTTAGTGCCACACGGCATACGTTGTTGATCGTCAGGCAGCTGCCAGTATTTTCTGCAGGCGCCGCCACAAATCGATGCGCGCCTGCAGGCCGTGGTCGCCGCCGTTGATTATTTTGGTGATGCGGCCAAAGTCGGCAACCGCATCGCCGCCCGGTCGGGCATCGGCCAACTCATTCAAGCCACGCGACTTCCAGAACCAGGCGGCCGACCGGGATGCCGCTGCTGGCTGCAACAGCAAATCGGGTTGGGCGAGCAAGTCCTGGCGGAGGGCGAGGCCGCAGCGGTTATAGTTTTCGCGCCCGGTCAGCTGGATCAGGCCGCGTCCACGGAAGCTGTAGCCGTCGCCGCTGCGTTCGTCGCCGTTGCCCATGCGGTTGGCATAGACCAGGTTGGCCAGGCGTTCGGGATTGTTGGCAAACGGCGCTGCCGCTTCCGGGCACTCGAAGCGCTTCGGCCAGACCGCGCACAGGCGGGCGGCCGTATAGTTGAGGTTCTCGGCAAGCTGGTTGAACGATGCCGATTCATGGATGACTTGCGCCAGGAAGGCGGCCACGCGCGCGTCGGTATTGATCTCCCATTCATCCATCGCCTGGCGCACGGGCTCGATCCACGACGCGGCCAGATCCTGACGGTTTTTGTGTTCCAACATAGAGGCTAATTGGTCTTTGGTAAGGTGTGACATGCTTGCTCCTGAAGTGGCGAAGAAAATGCCATGCCGGCGCTAGCTCCGGCATGGCCGTGGGGACTTACGCTTTGTCCTGGATCGCGGTTTGCAGAATGTCGATCACGCGCGACAGGCCTTCCGGCATGCCGGCGTCTTCAGCGAGCACTTGCACGTGGTACTTGGCCGAATTGTCCGAGCTGCGCGTGTTTTCCTTGTGCGACGCCACCGAGCCTTCCATGTGGACCGAGGCGCTGATGGGACCCCAGCCGACCTTCATGTCCGCGCTGAACGAGGCGGAGCTGCTCGAACCTTCCTTGGCCACGAAAGAGGACTTCACTTCCATGTCGAAGGTGATGTCGACTTTGGTAATCGCCAGGCTAGGCACCTTGACGATCGCCAGCAGCGGCACGTTCAGCGTGACGTCTTCGTCCACCTGCTTGCTTGGATCGGCCGGATCCTGCTTTTTGCGCTTGAACTGGAACGTGGCGGTGCGCGTCACCGTCGGTGCGTCGTTGGGGTTGGCCGGCGCCTCGAAGCCGATATATTTGATGAAGTCGGCGGTGGCGTTGGCCAGACGCACCTGGGCATCGCAAGCAGCGGTCAGCGGGGCTCCGATCAGGTCGGCCATCGGCAGACCGCGGAATTGTGAGGCGATATTGACAAGTTCAGTCATCATGTACTCCTTCAGTTAAGTGCCCCCTGGGGGGCGGGAAATTGCCGCGCTTGCACCATGCAGGCGTGGCGGGGCATCGCTGGGTGACAGCGAATTCTTTTTTGATGCGGAATGAGGAAAACTGGGTAGGGACTTGGCATCCCTGGAATACAGCTTAAGAGCCGCAACGCCCTACTTCGTGGCGTTTCCTGTCACTCGCCGCAACCAGCGCAGCAGACCCGCAAGCCAACGGCTGCCGCGCCGCGCCGCCTGCGGTTCCAGATGCAGCTCAGCCAGTTGTGCTTGCTGTTGCGGGTTGAGTTGCAAGCGCAGCGCGGCGCCGGATCGCGTGGCCATCGACGTCTGCACTGCGGCGGGATGGAAGCGCAGCGTGCAACCGCCATCGGCAACGGCGAGATGGACTTCCAGCACCATGTGCGCACGCTGCCACCACGCCGGCGGACGCGTGCTCAACACGGCTGACCGGGCAACGCTCTTGCGCCGGACATAGCATGCGAGCATCAACTCGGCCGATTCCAGCTTCAGCCGCTGCCGCGAGTAAAACTGCTGCCAGGGTATGGGGCCGTCGCCGCTGTCGCTCCAGTCCGGCCCGCCTGCCAGCGGTTCGCCTGGCTGGGGTAGGTCGGCCAGCAAGCGATTGGCGCGGGCAAACGAGGCCTGCAGGGCGGCGCATAGCGCGTCCAGTGAAATGGTCGAGGTCACGATGGCGCTCAGTCGAAGAACATCGGCTTGCGGTTGAAACCGATGTTGTAGACCGCGTACTGCAGCACCACCTGGTGTTCGCCGATGGTGTAGAGGCCGAAGTTTTTTTCGATGCCGACGATGTGACCGCGCGGCGTGCCTTGCAGACAGCGGTTGACCAGGGCCATGGCTTCTTCCACTTCGGCCTCGGTGCGCATATTGGTCGGATGGTCGTTGCCCACCACGATGCGCTTGATGAAGCGGACTTCGCTGAGATTGAATCGTTCGGTGCTCACGGCTGTCTCCTCGCGCGGCGCATCACAAGGCCGCCACGGGCGTGTAGCCCTGGCCCTTGACGACATCGTTGATCAGTCGTGCCAGTCCTTCCGATTTCTCGGCGGCGACCAGTTTGAGTTTGATGTGCGCGGCATTGCCGCTCTTCTTGGCCAGGCCGCCCGTTTCGGGATTGACCATCAGGCTGGGCCGGGTGGCTTGCTGATCGAAGCCGTCCGGTTGCAGCCCGTCCGCATGGGCGGTGGCAGGCTCTGCTTCGGACAGGGCGCCGAGTTCGACGTCCATATCGATCTCCGCCTCGCCGATGATCAGCGCGCTGTGCGGCACCAGTGAAATCAGCGGCAGCCGGTACAGATAAAATTCGTTGTCGGCGGCGCTGCTGTGGATGGCCGGCAGTTCCAGGTCGATGACCATCGGCCGCCGTTCGCGATCGAAGAAGGAACTGATGTTCGCCACCTGCGCCTTCTCCACCAAATTCTGCGCATCCATTATCGAGCCTGCAATCGCCCGTACCACGTTTTCGAGATTCGCCATCATAGCCATGTAGCCCTCCGAGGTTAGTTTGAGGACTCAGCTTACGTGGCGGCCTTGCATGCCATCTGACCGTTTCTGACGAGGTGCGGGAAACGAGGCCGTCATCGCGGCCCCGTCTTCAATCGCTCTATTTGCAGCTTCCCTGGGTGACGATATCGATTTTCACGCCACGGCGCAGACTCTCGGCGAGGGTCGTGGTCAGTGCGCGATGATAATCTTGCAGCCACTTCTGGGCCACGTTGGACGGACCATGAACGGACGCATACAGCGCCGGCTTCTTGTTGGACTCGGCTGCTCTGCGAACGGTCCAGGTATCGCTGCCTTCGCGCGCAAAGACGACCCCGTCCTGGCTCACCGGTTGAAGGCGAGCCGCCACGATGTCGTTGGCCGCCAACTTTTCAATCAGCTCCCTGCCATTCGCGTCTTCGACAGGCGTCGGCTTAACGTACTCTTCGATCAGCCCGCCTTGTTTGGGGTAGAACTTGCAGGTGTCATCACTGGCGATGGCCAGGTTGGCCGTCAGCGTCACCAACAGGCCCAGTAAGACTTTTTGTTTCAGTAGCTTTTTCATTATGAGATCGCTCCGCATTAGTGTGAGAGGAAAAGAAAGGAATGCCCAGCAACAGGCTCAGCGACTATAAGGCTCAGTCCGGGTCCTAACTGGGGTCCTGTCAGCAAGCGTCAGGAAAAGTCACGGCTACGTGGCGCATCTCGCCGCGCTCGTCCGGAAATAAAAAAACCGCCAGCACTGAACGCGGTCTTGAGCGCGTTCAGTGCTGGCGGTTTTGTATTTTTCTGGCGGAAGTGGTGTCAGTGATATCTCCCTATGAAAAATGCGCGTTTTTTTCATTTACCGACCTGCGTGCCCACCTGTTTCAAAATTCAATAATTTAATTCAAAAAAAATCAAATCAATTCCATTTAAAACCAATGAGATATCGACTTCCGCACCCCATTGCGGACCTTCGTGCTTATTCCGATGGGTGAGCTTGGATATAACTTTCGAGTTCGCATGCTCTAATGCTGGGAGTCCCTGAGGAAACACACTCAGTGAATTTTTCCGAAAAAGGACGGCCACTTACTTTCAATCGTAACTTCATTAATTATCAATCCCCAAAAAAACATCGAGAACCATTATTGAAAAATATCAGTTTTAATTAATGATGTTGCTTTTATATTCAAGAGGTCTTTCAAGCAAACACGCTTCTAACAATTCCTCAGCACGCGCCTTGGTTGCCAATTCCGATGTGTGGTCCCAAAACCCACCTTTTGATGTAATTTTCTTACCAACAGCCGTCGAAAGAAATTTCTCAATTCTCGCAATATCATCCTTAGATAACAGTACAAGCGGCTCTGGCTGCGCTCCACGTAATGAAGCAAGACCACTGGAAATCATGTTTTTAGAATATTTAATTCCGGCCTGACTAGTCATGAAATCCTCCATTAATTCAAGTTCGGAATTGCTAAACCGTCGGGTTAGGAAATTGTTAACCACATCATTAAATGCAGAGTCGTCAAATTCTAATACGCAACGCTTGACCGCTTTATTTTCTTCGGTATCCCCTGGTTCAGGTTTTGCACCAATCTTCAGTTCTGAGAGTGTCAAATATGATAGTATTTTCTCTGTAGCCGGTGCAGAGTGCGAGCTCTTATTCAATGATTGACTATGCGCACTGCCTACAAACAATGCCATGAGAAAAATAATGGTGCGATACATAATTCAACCTTGCCGTTGGATTTACATTTTTTAAAATTGAGCTAGCGACCGCTCGTGGCCGTGATCCGTCGATGGTTTTGATCAGACTCAACAAATCTACACCAGCCAAAGACGGGGAACGGCGCCAAGAATAGCATGTTGCCAACCTGAAAAATACGTAGAATCTCACCAACCTAAGCTGTGGGAGGCAGCGACGGTTAATCCCCGGAATTTGACAAAATGCCCGAGGGTTGCGGAACGTCGTTCCGCAACTATGCATAATCACAGCGGCAGCGTGGAGTAAGACGGAGCAAAAATATGGGCAGTAAAAACAGAAAAAGCCCTTGAATATCAAGGGCTTATCTTCGAATTTTGGCGGAAGCGGTGAGATTCGAACTCACGAACAGTTTAACCCGTCGCTAGTTTTCAAGACTAGTGCCTTCAACCACTCGGCCACGCTTCCTAAGTGTGCAGCATTATACAGAACTCACCCTCACTTGGGTGCCAAAACCGTCGATCCGCCCTCAGGCGGCCCGGCTGGCACGCCCCGGCGTCCAGTTCTCGCGCAGCGCCTCTTCGAACGCCTCCGCCTCCAGCGGCCGCGAGAACAGGTAACCTTGCACCTCGTCGCAGCCCGAATTCTTCAAAAACGCCAGCTGCTCGACCGTCTCCACACCCTCGGCAATCACCTTATGCTTGAGCTGCTGCGCAATGCTGATGATGGTGTTGGCAATTGCGCAATCATTAGCATCACCCGGGATGCCAATCGTGAACGAGCGGTCGATCTTCAAGGTGTCGATCGGGAAGCGCTTCAAGTAGGACAAGCTCGAATACCCGGTGCCGAAATCATCCAGCGACAAGGTCACGCCCAGCGCCGTGATGCGGTCCATGATGCCGATCACGCGGTCGATGTTGTGCATCAGCGTGCTTTCGGTGATCTCCAGCTCCAGCCACGACGGCTCCAGCCCGTAGCGCGTCAGCGTATCCTGCACGCGCCCCGGCAAGGCCGAGGTGAACTCGCGCGCGGAGACGTTGACCGCCAGCCGTATCGGCGGCAACCCTGCATCCTTCCACTGCTTGGCCTGCGCGCAGGCCGCTTCCAGCACCCACTCGCCGACCTGCACCACCAGCCCGGTGGCCTCGGCCAGCGGGATGAATTCGGCCGGCGGCACCAGGCCGCGCACCGGATGGCGCCAGCGCACCAGCGCTTCGGCGCCGATGATCTTGCCGTTGTCGATGCAGAACTTGGGCTGGTAGTGCAGCAGCAGCTCGCCGTTGCCCAGCGCGTGGCGCAGCCCCGATTCGATCCGCATGCGCTCCTGCATGCCCTGGTTCATGTCCTGGCTGTAGAACGCGACGTGGTCGCCTTCCGCCCCGCCCTCCTGCTTGGCGCGGTACATGGCGATGTCGGCCAGCCGCAACAAGGTTTCGGCGTCGCCGCCATCCTGCGGATAGACGCTGATGCCGATGCTGCCGCCCACGCGCAGGTCGTGGCCGTCGATCAAAATCGGCGTGTTCAGCGTGCCCAGCAGCTTCTGCGCCACCATGCTGGCCTCGAAATGCTGGCCGATGTCGAACAGGCCGACGGCGAACTCGTCGCCGCCCAGCCGCGCCACCAGGTCCTGGTCGCGCAGCACGGCGCGGAAGCGGCGCGCCACTTCGCACAGCAGCTCGTCGCCGATCTTGCGCCCCAGCGTGTCGTTGATCAGCTTGAAGCGGTTGAGGTCGATGAACAGCACGCAGCCATGCAGCCGGCTGCGCTGGGCCACCGTCAGCGCCTGGTCGACCAGCTTGGTCAGCAGCGAGCGGTTCGGCAGGTTGGTCAGCGCGTCGTAGTAGGCCAGGTGGTGGATGCGCTCCTCCGCCATCTTGCGCTCGGTGATGTCGGTCAGGTAGGCGATCAGGCCGATGGCGCGGTCGTTGATGTCGCGCAGCGGCGACAGCGACAGGCTGGCCCAGAACACTTCACCCGATTTCTTTTTGCGCCGCACTTCCATCAGGCGTCCGCCCTGCTCCAGGAAGGTGTCGTCGAAGCTCTCGTCTTCGTCGTCGTACAGGAACAGGATGTTGCGCCCCACCGCTTCCACCGCGCTGTAGCCGAACAGGCGCTCCGCGCCCTTGTTCCAGCTGATGATGAAGCCGTTCATGTCCATGGTCAGCACGGACTCGTGGATGTGGTCGAGGATCTGCGCCTGGTGCTGCAATTGCGATTCCACCTGCACGTAGGCATGGGTGGAGCGCTGCGCCAGCGAGTGCACTTGCAGCACGCTGCCGGCCAGGTTGGCCAGGCTGGCCAGGTGCCGGCGGTCGATGTCGGTGTAGTGCTGCTGGCGGCCGGAAACCACGAAGCGGCCGAAGTACTGGTCGTCGAACAGCACGTCCTGGGTCAGCACGGGCACCGCGTCGTCATTGGCGGCCAGCACCTCGACCACCGGCGGCTTGAGCAGCATGGCATGGGTGTCGGCCGGCAGGAATTCGCCCAGCGGACTGTTCATCACGCCACGGACGATGCGCCCCAGTTCCTCGTTGAGTGCAGCTCCGCGCAAGCGCAGCACCGCGTCGCATAAAGCCGCGCTGCTGCTCAGGAAGTCGGAGACTGGATGCGCGAACATGGCTTATATATTCCTGCTCACCTGGATGGCCCAGTGGTATGCCTGCAATTGCGCGCCCCAGTAGGTCTCGCGGTCGATGCCGGCCTTGTCCAGACCGGCGGCGTCGTGGCGCTCCACCAACGACAGCAGCTCACCCAGCGGGCCGGCGCGGTCCAGCAGCGCCATCACCACGTCGAGGTCGAGGCTGAGCGCGGCGACGATTTCGGTCATCGGCATGTCCAGCAGCACGTCCAGCAGCGAGAACACGCCGGCCACGAAGGCCATGTCCTGCTGGTCGCGTTCCCAGCCCAGCGCCTTGCTCAGCGCTTCCATCTGCGAGGCGCGCACGGCCGCCAGCGGCAGCAGCGGGTTGGCCATGCCGTCGTCCTGCTGGCGCGCGTACAGCAGCAATTGCAGCCAGCGCTGCAGCTGGCGGCGGCCCAGCACGTTGATGGCCTGGCCGAAGCTGTGGATCGGCGAACTGAGCGCGAAGGCGGCCGAGTTCACCAGCTTGAGCAAATGGTAGGACAGCGCCGGGTCTTGCTTGAGCAGCACTTCCAGTTCGCGCGAGTCGGCGTCGCGGGCCAGCAGGCCCAGCAGCGCCAGCAGGCGCTTGCGCGAGGTGCCGTCGCCGGCGTTGGTGTCCTGCGGCGGATGCATGGCGAAGTCGCCGGAGAACCAGCTGAAGCCGGCCTTGGCGCATTCGGCGATGCGGTGTTCGCTGCCCATGCCGGTGGCCAGGTGCGGCCCCGGCTGGGCCACCAGCGCCAGCACCGGCGGCATGATGAGGGAGGCGTCGACCATCAGCGAACGCGCGCCGCACAGCGTGGCGGCCATGCCGGCCACGCCTTCGACCATGATGCGGTAGCCGGCGTCGGCATAGCCGGCCAGTTTCTTTTGTACGGGAATCTCGGAACAGGCGGCGGCCGGCACGCGCAGCACCACGCGGTTGGGCGGCAGCTCGGACAGCTGCGACAGTTCCAGCAGGGCCGGGTTGGCGACCGGCAGGATGCAGTCCAGCGGCGCCAGCGCCGCGAATACGTCGGGCGTCTTGAGCAAGGTCAGCGCCGCCTGGAAGGCGTCGCCCGAGTCTGCGGACAATTCAAAAGTCAGGGCCACCCACTCGTTGTGAGCGTTGGACACCGCTTGTAATTCCACCAGTGGAAACATGCTAGTTTCAGGCGCAGACATCAATATCTCATTGAAGGTTGTGCGCGCAATCTTAGATCAAGCATTGATATTAAGCAATCAATAACCATCTGTCAGTATTGTTATTTTCAATACGACCAGTGTAAGACCAATCATCGCGCGCGAACGTTATCTTTTATACAATTGCAATTACACAACCGGTGCAGGAATATAGCAGATATTGCCGCACAAACACGCACTGTTAGGAATTGCTTAACGGAATTAGAGTCGATTCTCAATATTTACAACATGCCAGCGCTTACTGCACGTGCTGGACCGCGAAGCGTATCAACTCGGCCTGCCCTTCGATACCCAGCTTGCGTTTGATGTTCAGGCGATGGGTTTCGACGGTGCGGACGCTGAGGTCGAGCGCGCGGGCGATCTGCTTGTTCGATTCGCCGTTGGCGATGTGGCGCAGCACTTCGTGTTCGCGCAGGGTCAGCTGGTTGTCCTGGTTTTGCGGCTGGGCCAGCTGGCGGGCCAGCGCCGCGCTGTAGTAGATGCCGCCCGACATGACGGTCTCGATGGCCACCACGATGTCCTTGCCGGGCGCATCCTTGAGCACGTAGCCGCGCGCGCCGGCCTGGATGGCTTGCGACACATATTCCAGCTTGTCGTGCATGGACAGGATCAGCACGGCGATGTGCGGAAACGCCTGCTTGAACTGGGCCGTGGCCTCGATGCCGTTGGTGCCGCGCATATTTATGTCCATCAGCACCAGGTCGACCTCGCACTGCGCGGCCTGCTCCAGCGCCTCGGCCGCGCCGCCGGCCTCGGCCACGACACGGAATTGCGGCATCGCCTCCAGCCGCGCGCGCAGGCCGTCGCGCACCAGGGGATGGTCGTCGACCAGCAGGATTTTGATAGTGGAAGTCATGTCGTGATCTTTATAAACTGTTTTAACTGTATTCATTGCCGGCAAACGCCGTGACCACCGTGCCGTCGCTGGACGAGGCGATGTCGAAGCGGCCGCCGATGGCGTCCATGCGCTCCATCATATTGCGCAAGCCGATGCCGCGCTTGGGATGCAGCGCGATACCCTCGGCGTCGAAGCCGGCGCCGTCGTCGCGGATGCGCAGCGTGACGCCGCCGCGCTCGCCGGTCAGGCGGATCTCGATGCGGCTGGCGCCGGCGTGGCGTTCGATATTGGTCAGCGCCTCCTGCGCCAGGCGGAACAGCACGGTGTTGGCGACATCCGGCAGCTCGTCGGTGCAACCCTCCGCTTCGAAGTGTACCGGGGTTCCACTGCTGAGGGTGTACTCCTGGCCCAGGTGGTGCAGCGCCGCCGCCAGGCCCAGGTCGTCGAGGATGGCCGGGCGCAGATTGTGCGAAATGCGGCGCACCTCGCCCATCACGTTGTTGAGCTGGTCCGCCGCGTGTTCGAAGGCGGCCTGGGCCGCCTGCTGCTGGCCGGCCTGGCCCGAGCTCAGGCGGATGATGCCGGCCTCGATCTGCAGCTTGATCGACACCAGCCACTGGCTGATGCCATCGTGCAGGTCGCGCGACAGCCGCGCCCGCTCCTCTTCCTGCGATTCCACCACCCGCTGGGCCAGCACCTTGAGCTTGGCGTCGGCCACGCGCAGCTCGCTGATATTGAGCGCCAGCCCGGAGCTGCCCACCGCCACCGCCGCCGCGATGGCGATGGCGGCGATCCACAGCATGGTGTTGTGGATGTTGCCGGACTGCTGGACGTCGACCTGGGCCAGCGCCCGGTCCACATCGTCGAGGTAGATGCCGGTGCCCATCATCCAGCCCCATTTCGGCATCGGGATCACGTAGCCGAGCTTGGCGCCGGATTTGTGGGTGGAAGGCTTGACCCACATGTAGCGCTCCAGCCCGCCGCCGGCCCTGGCCCGTTGCAGCAGCTTCTGGATGGTCGGCTGGCCTTGTTCGTCGCGCATCTCGTACAGGTTGCGGCCCACCAGCTCGGGCTGGCGCGGATGCATCAGCGTGTTGCCCTGCATATCGTAGACGAAGAAATAGCCATCGTCGCCGTAGCTGAGCGAGGACAGGATGCGCTTGGCCTCGTTGCGGGTGGCCTCGTCGTCGCGGCCGGATTCGTACAGATGGGCGATCGAATGCGAGGCCAGCGCCACGTAGTGGCGCAGCTCGGCCTCCTTGCTGCTCAGGTAGGCTTGCTGGATGGTGTCGCGCTGCTGCTGGGCCAGCAGCACCGACTGGTGGCGCACCGCCAGCGCGATCGCGATCAGCGCCAGGATCAGCGGCGTGATGGCGAGGAAGATGACTTTTTGCCGCAACTTCATGAGGTTCCGTCCCGATTGATGCCGTAGCGCGATTCTACGCTCCCCGCCGCCCCGGGCCGCTACGTAGTTGTACCGAGCGATAGTGCGTAGTGCTGCGCTTGTGGCGGTTATCAGCTTGCTGAATACTGGACATAAGCTGCCCGCATTGAAAGCAGCGCCCCAACACCTTGGAGGAAGCATGAAAACACTGCACCACACCGCGCCACCCACGCTGGCCAGCCGGCTGGGCTGGGCCGCGCTCGCCCTGTGCGGCGCCGCGGCGCTCGGCGTCATCGCGCTCAAGCGCGGCGAATCCATCAGCGCCATCTGGATCGTCATCGCCGCCGTCTGCGTCTACCTGATCGCCTACCGCTTCTACAGCCTGTTCATCGCCGACAAGGTGCTGGGCCTGGACGCCCGCCGCATGACCCCGGCCAACAAGCTCAACGATGGCCTCGACCACGTGCCGACCAATAAGTACGTGCTGTTCGGCCACCACTTCGCCGCCATCGCCGGCGCCGGCCCGCTGGTCGGCCCGGTGCTGGCCGCGCAGATGGGCTATCTGCCCGGCATGCTGTGGATACTGGCCGGCGTGGTGTTTGCCGGCGCGGTGCAGGATTTCATCGTGCTGTTCATTTCCATGCGCCGCGACGGCCGCTCGCTGGGCGACCTGATCAAGTCCGAACTGGGCCAGATCCCCGGCATGATCGCGCTGCTGGGCACCTTCATGATCATGGTCATCATCCTGGCGGTGCTGGCGCTGATCGTGGTGAAGGCGCTGACCGGCTCGCCGTGGGGCAGCTTCACCGTGATGGCCACCATTCCGATCGCGCTGTTCATGGGCGTGTACTCGCGCTATATCCGCGTCGGCCGCATCGGCGAAGTGTCGATCATCGGCTTCGTGCTGCTGATGGCAGCCATCTTCGGCGGCCAGATCGTGCAGGAGAATCCGGCGCTGGCGCCGATGTTCACCTTCACCGGCACCGAACTGACCTGGATGCTGATCGGCTACGGCTTCGTCGCCTCGGTGCTGCCGGTGTGGCTGCTGCTGGCGCCGCGCGACTACCTGTCGACCTTCCTCAAGATCGGCACCATCGTCGGCCTGGCGCTGGGCATCGTGGTGGTCGCGCCTTACCTGAAGATGCCGGCGATGACCAAGTTCATCGACGGCACCGGTCCGGTCTGGGCCGGTTCGCTGTTCCCCTTCCTGTTCATCACGATTGCCTGCGGCGCCGTGTCCGGCTTCCACGCGCTGATCTCGTCGGGCACCACGCCCAAGATGATCGAGAATGAAACCCACGCCCGCTTCATCGGCTACGGCGCGATGCTGATGGAATCGTTCGTCGCCATCATGGCGCTGGTGGCCGCCTCGACCATCGAGCCCGGCGTCTACTTCGCCATGAACAGCCCTGCCGCGCTGATCGGCACCACGGCCGAGTCCGCCGCGACGGCGATCTCGCAGTGGGGCTTCTACGTCACGCCGGAGATGCTGACCCAGACCGCCAAGGATGTCGGCGAGCACAGCATCATCTCGCGCGCCGGCGGCGCCCCGACGCTGGCGGTGGGCATGGCCCACATCCTGTCGGGCGTGATCGGCGGCAAGGTCATGATGGCCTTCTGGTACCACTTCGCCATCCTGTTCGAAGCGTTGTTCATCCTGACGGCGGTGGACGCCGGCACCCGCGCCGGCCGCTTCATGCTGCAGGATTTGCTGGGCGCCTTCGTGCCGGCCATGAAGCAGACCGAGAACGTGTTCGCCAACCTGACCGCGACCGGCCTGTGCGTGGCGGCCTGGGGCTATTTCCTGTACCAGGGCGTGGTCGATCCGCTGGGCGGCATCAATACGCTGTGGCCGCTGTTCGGCATCGCCAACCAGATGCTGGCGGCGATCGCGCTGATACTCGGCACCTGCGTGCTGTTCAAGATGAAGCGCGCCAGGTACGCCTGGGTAACGATGGTGCCGACCGCGTGGCTGCTGATGTGCACGCTGACGGCGGGCTTCCAGAAGATCTTCGACGCCAATCCGAAAGTCGGCTTCCTGGCGCACGCCGCCAAGTACCAGGCCGCCTTCGACCAGGGCAAGTTGCTGGCGCCGGCCAAGTCGGTGGCGCAGATGCAGCAGGTGATCTTCAACGATTACCTGGATGCGTCGCTGGCGGGCTTCTTCGTGGTCGTGGTGCTGAGCGTGCTGGTATTCGGCATCCGCACCGTGCTGGCGGCGCGCGCCGCGGCCCAGCCGACCGCCAAGGAAAGCCCGATGGTGCTGATGCCCAAGGTGCAGTGATGCTCGGCGAAATCGCCAAGGCCGGCCGCTATCTCGGACAAAGCATGCGTCTGATGATGGGCCTGCCTGAGTACGACACCTACGTCACGCACCGGGAAACCACCCATCCGGGCGAGCCGATGATGACGTATGAAGAGTTCTTCCGCGAACGCCAGGAAGCCCGCTACGGCGGCGCGGGCAAGCGCGGCGGTTGTTGCTGAATGAATCCGGGGCCGGTCCCCGGATTTTTTTCGTCAACGCGGGAACTATCCTGCTTGGCCTCGTGTCCAACTCCCTTGAGCCGCGCACATCGGTGCATTCAGGGAGACGCATGTCACACGATTTTTCATACCAACAGGCCTTTGCCCGCAACATCGGCTGGGTCACGCAGGCGGAACAGTCTGTGCTGCGCGGCAAGCGCGTCGCCATCGCCGGCATGGGCGGCGTCGGCGGCGTGCATCTGCTGACGCTGGCCCGGCTCGGCGTCGGCGCCTTCCACATCGCCGACTTCGACAGCTTCGACATCGCCAACTTCAACCGGCAGGTCGGCGCCACCATGTCCACGCTGGGCCTGCCCAAGGTCGAGGTGCTGGCCGCCATGGCGCGCGACATCAACCCGCAGTTGCAGATCGAGCGCTTCCCGACCGGCGTCGACGGCAGCAACCTGGCGCAATTCTTCGACGGCGTCGACCTGTACGTGGACGGCCTGGACTTCTTCGCCTTCGGCGCGCGCCAGGCCACCTTCGCCGCCTGCGCGCGGCTGGGCATACCGGCCATCACGGCCGCGCCGCTGGGCATGGGCACGGCGGTGCTGAACTTCCTGCCGGGTAAAATGACGTTCGAACAGTACTTCGGCTGGGGCCAGCTGCCGGACGAGGAAAAGGCGCTGCGCTTCCTGGTCGGCCTGGCGCCGGCCGGGCTGCACGCCGCCTACCTGGTCGATCCGTCCAGCATCAACCTGAAGGAGCAGCGCGGGCCGTCGACCATCATGGGCTGCGAACTGTGCGCGGGCGCCGCCGCCACCGAGGCGCTGAAGATATTGCTCAACCGGGGCAAGGTCGACGCGGCGCCGCGCGGTTATCATTTCGACGCCTATCGTAACAAGCTGGTCCGCACCTGGCGGCCCGGCGGCCACCGCCACCCGCTGCAGCGCTTGGCCATGATGCTGGTGAAGCGCCGGCGCAAGGAACCGACATGAGCAAGATGGAACAGCATCTCGACGCCACGCTGGAGCAGATCCTGGAGCTGGCGCGCTGGGCGCCCAGCGGCGACAACACCCAGCCGTGGCGCTTCGAAATCCTCGACGCCCGCCGCCTGGTGGTGCATGGCCACGATACGCGCGACCATTGCGTCTACGACCTCGACGGCCATCCCAGCCAGATCTCGCTGGGCGCGCTGCTGGAGACGATGGCGATCGCCGCCAGCGCCCACCAGCTGGAACTGCGCGCCATGCGCCATATCGAGGCGCCGGACCACCGCCCCGCCATCAGCGTCGAGTTCGTGCCGGCGCCGCAGCTGGAGCCCGATCCGCTGGCCGACTTCATCCTGCCGCGCAGCGTGCAGCGGCGCCCGCTGAGCCGGCGTCCGCTGACGCCGGCCGAGAAGGCCGCATTGACGGCGGCGCTGCCTGACGGCTACCAGGTGCACTGGCTCGAAGGCGCGCAGCGGCTGGCCGCGGCGCGGCTGATGTTCCGCAACGCCAAGCTGCGCCTGACGATGCCGGAAGCGTGGCAGGTGCACAAGTCGGTGATCGAATGGAACGCCCGCTACAGCGAGGACCGCATCCCCGACCAGGCGCTGGGCGTGGACGCCGCCACCGCCAGGCTGATGCGCTGGGTGATGCAGCGCTGGCAGCGGGTGGCCTTCTTCAACACCTGGCTGGCCGGCACGCTGGCGCCGCGCTTGCAGATGGACCTGATCCCCGGCCTGGCCTGCGCCGCCCATTTCGTGCTGACGGCGCCGCGCAAGGCCCAGCGCGTCGACGACTACCTGGCCGCCGGTCGCGCCATGCAGCGCTTCTGGCTGACCGCCACCGCACAGGGCTTGCAGTTGCAGCCGGAACTGACGCCGCTGATCTTCGCCCGCTACGTGCGCGAGGGCCGCGTGTTCTCCGCCACCACCGGCATGCAGCAGCGCGCCGAGGAATTGTCGCGCCAGGGCGCGCTCCTGACCGGCCAGGCCGTGTGGGAGACGGCGGTATTCATGGGCCGCATCGGCGCCGGCCCGGCGGCGTCGGCGCGCTCGCTGCGCAAGCCGTTGCGCGCGCTGCTGGTCGGCCCCGGCGGGAGGCCTTGATGCGCGCCATCAAGCCGGCGCAGATCGCGCTGTTCCTGGCGCTGCTGGCGGCCATCCTGGCGCTGGCCCTGCTGACCACCTCGCTGCTGCTGGGCGAGCTGCCGCTGGGCGATTTTCGCGGCGTCACGCTGGTGTGCGCCGCCGTGCTGCTGGTCTATCTGTACGCCTTCCTGGTGTACCGCGCCTTCCTGTACGCGCTGCCATTGCAGCAAGGCGTGGTGCCGGAAAATTCACGTCAGGAGCTGGCGGCCAACGTCAACATCCTGTTCTACCTGATGCTGTTCAATTCGCTGATCCGCACCCACTTCCTGCCGGTGCCGCTGCAGCGCCTGGTCTACCTGGCGCTGGGCGCCGAGCTGGGCGCCAACACCTACAGCGCCGGCGCCCTCCTCGACCCGCCGCTGACCCGCATCGGCAGCAACACCATCGTCGGCCACGACGCGGCCATCTTCGCCCACGTGATCGAGGGCAGCAAGCTGGAGCTCAAGGCCGTGCTCATCGGCGACACCGTCACCATCGGTGCCGGGGCCGTCATCATGGCGGGCGTGCGGATCGGCGACCATGCCATCGTCTCGGCCGGCGCCGTCGTCACCAAGGACACCATCATCGGCGCCGGCGAAATCTGGGGCGGCATTCCGGCCCGCCGCATCAAGGCGGCGGCGCTGCCGCAGTGACGGCTTTTTTTACAGTGCAGCGCGGCCGGCGCCGCGAGACGGCCCCAAGCCTTTGATTCCGTACACATCAAGGCCGCTGGCAAGCGTCTTGCTCCTGTGCGGGAACGGCCCCGATCCCGGGGTTGCCATCCAGGGAGCACAATATGAGCAAGCTTACACCGGCCATAGCCGCCGCCGTCATCGCCACCGCGCTGGCGCCGCCCGCCGCCCATGCCGGCCCGGCCGTCGGGCTGGATCCGACCGGCCATGGCACATACTCCAGCTATGCCGACCTGTGGACCAACGTCACCAACACCGCGCTGGCCACCAAGTTCATCCCCGGCGTCAGCGTCGGCGGCGGTTCCAGCTTGGGGCCCCCGCCCGCCCTGCCCTACCTGAGCGAACTGCGGTCGCAAATGGTGATCGGCACCATGTCGAACGGCTCGGCCATCAACACGCCCGGCGGCTTGAACACCGGTTTCGAATTGAGCGCCGTGGTGCGCTTCGAGGAACTGGTGGACCGGCAGACGGCGACCACGGCCCACTTCACGCTGCCGGGCAGCCAGTCTGCCGGGATGGATGTCGATCCGCTGCACGACCAGGTGCAAAACATCGCCTTCTACTTCGACCGCTACGGTCCCGGCGCCGCCAGCAGGGCCGTACCCGGCAACGGCCCCGGCACCGTGCGCTGCTACGGCGCCGGTTCCACTTCGGCCGGTTGCGACGAGCCCGGCGACCCGGACGGCGACGGCGTGATGGTCATGTCCGGCCACCTGATCTTCAACGAGGCCAACGTCGCCACCGCCGGCGGCATTTCCACCGGCGCCTTCGACATGCGCTTCATGATCGATTATGTCGATGCCCACTATCTCGACGTCGCCACCGGCGCCGTGTTCCAGAACAACGTCACCGGCGCCGCCACCATTCCCTCGCTGTACACGCCGGCCACCATGTGGGACGGCACGCCGCCGTCCGGCGTGCCGCTGATGAAGTTCGACGGCTCGGGCTCGTTCGCGCTGGCGGTGCCCGAACCCGCCACGCTGGCCCTGCTTGGCCTGGGCCTGGCCGGCCTGGCGCTGAACCGGCGACGGCCGCCGGCAGCCTGATGCCCGCCTTTCGGCCCGGCCTCCAGCCGGGCTTTTTTTCGGGCGGCGGCAACGACGGAATTCTTTACACCGCCCCCGCGCCATACGCGCCGCCGCACTCCAAGTCCTTGATTTGATTGATATGCCGCCCATTGGCAAGGCTTTTGCTCTGAAGTCCGTACGATCCCGATTTCCGGGTTCATATCTTTCTAGGGAGCACACATGAACAACCTCAAATCCGCCGTGGCCGCCGCGATGCTGAGCACCTCGCTGGCCGCCGTGGCCGGCCCCACCGTGGGCCTGGACCCCACCGGCTCCGGCACCTACACCACCTATGCCGATCTGTGGACCAACGTCACCGATACCGCGCTGGCTACCGGCTTCATACCCGGCCTCACCGTCGGCCCCGGCGGCGCCGCCCCGTACCTGACCGAGCTGCGCACGCAAATGGTGGTCGGCACCATGTCGAACAGCAACATCCCGGCCATCGTCACGCCGGCCGGCCTGAACACCACGTTCGAAATCAGCAAAGTGGTGCGCTTCCAGGAGCTGGTCGATCTGCAAACCCCGACCACCGCGCACTTCACGCTGCCCGCCGCCCAATCGGCCGCGATGGATGTCGATCCGCTGCGCGCCGGCGTGCAGAACCTCGCCATCTTCCTCGACCAGCTGGTGCCTGCCGCCGGTCCCAACAGCAAAGCCGTGCCCGGCAACGGCGTCAACACCGTGCGCTGCTACGGTGAAGGCCCGACCTCGGTCGGTTGCGGCGGCGTCGGCGATCCCGACGGCGACGGCATCATGATACTGTCCGGCCACCTGGTGTTCAACGACGCCAGCTTCACCGCCACCGGCCCGGTCGGCACCGGCTCCTTCGATTCGCGCTTCATGATCGACTACGTCGACCCGGCCTACCTGGACATCGTCACCGGCTCCATCTTCCAGGACAAGATCACCGGCACCACCAACGTGCCGTCCTTCTTCACGCCCACCACCATGTGGGACGGCGCCACGCCGACCACGGTGCCCTTCCTGAAGGTCGATTCCTCGCAGAGCTTCGCCGCCGTGCCGGAACCGGCCACGCTGGCCCTGGTCGGGCTGGGCATCGCCGGCCTGGCGCTGGGCCGTCGCCGCGTCGTGCCATCGTAAGCCTGGACGGACCCGCGCATCCGGCGGGTCCGTTTTTCAATGGCGGCCGCCTATCGCCCGCCGCAGCATGTCACCGAAGCGCTGCGCCACATCGTAGCGCTGGAACAGCGTCGCCACCCGCGACGCTGCCGCGCGCGCGTCGCCCTTCTCCAGCAGGGCCAGCACCGCGCGCCGCAACACCTCTTCGTTCAGCCGGTCCGATCGCAGCAGCACACCGGCGCCCATCGCCGCCACGCCGCGCATGTTCAGATACTGGTCCAGATTGCCCGCGATGCCCAGCACCGGCACCCCGGCCGCCAGCGCCTGCTGGCTGGTCGGGCTGCCGCCGTTGCAGATCACCAGCCGCGCGCGCCGCGCCGCCTCCTCGCCGGGCAGGTAGGCCGCCACCTGCGCATTGTCCGGCAGCGCGCCGGGATCGGCCTGGCCGGCGGTGGCGGCGACCACCCGCAGCGGCAGGCCGGCCAGCGTCTGCAATATCTGCGGCAGCAAGGCGCCCTGCCCCGAGCTGCCCAGCGTGACGTAGACGACGGGCAAGTCCGTCGGCAGCAGCTCCCACCACGACGGCGGCGCTATGGGCGGCGACCATGTCACCGGCCCCAGGTAGGCATGGTGATCCGGCAAGCCCACCGCCGGAAACATTTCCGGGATATCCGGATACAGCACGTAGTCGGCATCGGCGTACACGCGGCGCAAGTCATAGCCCAATGACGGCAGGCGGTAAGCCCGCCGCACGCGGTTCAGCGGCATGCTGTGCAGCGCGAACGCCAGCGGCCTGGCCAGACGGAACAGACGGTCGGCCAGCGCGATCGGCAGCGCGCGCGCCAGCGCGATCGCCGGCACCGTGTAGCGCTGCGGCACGTAGGGACTCCAGTAGGCATTGATCAGGCCGACATACGGCACGCCCGCCACGCGCGCGCTGACCGACAGCGACAGGCGGAAATCGCCCACCACCACCTCCGGCCGCACCGCCTGCAGCAGGCGCAGGTCGTCCTCGACATAGCGCCGCAGCGTGGCGCTGTCGTACACCGGCTTGCCGGCCGCCAGCGCCGCCAGGAAACGCTCGCTGGAGATGCTGCTCACGCTCCAGCTGTTGAGCCGGCTGCCGTGGAAAAAACTTTCGTAGCCGGGCGCGCAGGCGAAGTGCACATCGTACTGCTGCGGCGACAGCGTCTGCGCGAGCGCCAGCGGCCGGCCCACATGCGCCAGCGTGACAGCCTCCGCCACGAACAGGATTTTTTTGCGTTCCATGCTCCCAGCTTGCGGCGCTGCCCAAGGCGTTGTTTGAGAATGCGCAAAGGTGCGGGGATTAGATGCAGATCAAGGCCGCTCCGATGCGGACGCTATATTTTTCCTATTGGCACTTACAGATCAGCCTGCCGCGCCGACGCTTTCGGCGTCCACCGTTTGCCAGCGACTACAGCAATGTTCAATTTCGAACGTTCCGGTCTGAGCCAGAAGCTGACCATCATCTCGGTGCTGTCCACCGGCAGCGCGCTGATGCTGGTCTTCATCGCATTTGCCGCCACCTCCATCCTCAGCCGCACCGACGACGAACGCAAGCAGTTGTCGACGCTGGCCGGCGTGATCGGCAACAACAGCGTGACAGCCCTGCAGGCCGCCGACCGCAAGCAGGCCGAGCAAATGCTGGCTACGCTGGCGGTGGAAGACGAGATCGAACAGGCCGCGCTCTACGACAGCACCGGCAAGCTGCTGGCCCGCTATAAATCGGCCACCCTGCCCGGCGCGCAGGATGCGCCGGAACAATTGCCGCAGCCGCAGGCCAGCCGGGAAATCAGCACCGTCCGCAGCGGCCCGCCGTGGGCGCCGGCGATGCGGCTGTTGCGTCCGGTGCGCAGCAACGACGAGCTCATCGGCACCGTGATGATCGAAGGCGCGCAGACCCGCATGTGGGTCGACCTGTTCAAGAACCTGGCCGCCGCCGCCGTGGCCGCCATGCTGTCCTTCATGATGGCGCTGCTGACGGCGGCCCGCTTCAAGGGCAGCATCGCCGAGCCGGTCGGCAAGCTGATCGCGGCGGCGCAGCAGGTCAGCCGGGGCCAGCCGACACAGCGCATCGTCCACCAGCGCAGCGACGAGCTGGGCGCGCTGACCGACAGCTTCAACGACATGCTGGCCCAGGTCGAGGCGCGCGACGGCGCGCTGGCACAGTACCGCGACCAGCTCGAACGCCAGGTCGGCGTGCGCACCGAGCAGCTGGAAAAAGCCAAGAACGCCGCCGAGGCCGCCAGCCAGGCGAAGAGCGCCTTCCTCGCCACCATGAGCCACGAAATCCGCACGCCCATGAACGGCGTGCTGGGCATGACCGAACTGCTGCTGGCCACCCGCCTGTCCGAACAGCAGCGCCACTACACCAGCATGGTCAAGCGCTCCGGCGAGCACTTGCTGGTCATCATCAACGACATCCTGGATTTCTCCAAGATCGAGGCCGGCAAGCTGACCGTCGAATACATCCACTTCAATTTCCGCGAGCTGCTCGACGATATCGACAACGTCTTCTCGCCGCAGGCGCAGGCCAAGGGCATCCAGCTGGAACTGGCGATCGCCTACGACATCCCGGTCGCCATCTGCGGCGATCCCAACCGCTTGCGCCAGGTGATCTTCAATCTGTTGGGCAACGCGATCAAGTTCACCGAGAGCGGCAAGATCACCGTCAAAGTGGCGGTGGTGGAAGAGGATGCGCAGACCGTCGGCCTGCGTTTCGAAGTGCACGACACCGGCATCGGCGTCTCCAGCGAAGCGCGCGCGCGCATCTTCGATTCCTTCTCGCAAGCCGACGGCTCGACCACCCGCAAGCACGGCGGCACCGGCCTGGGACTGGCGATCTCAAAACAACTGGTGGAGCTGATGGGAGGCACGATAGGCGTCGACCATGCGCTAACTCAAGGATCGATCTTTTGGTTTGCCGTAAATTTTGACAAACGTCGTATCGATGTCGACGATCCTTCTTCCCCCGCCACCCAGGAATGCCGCGCTTTGATTGTCGATGAGAACCCCGCCAGCCGGAGCGAGCTGGAACAGCTGCTGGCCAGCTGGCGCGTCGCCAGCAGCAGCGCCAGCGCCACCGACGCCCTGCCGCAACTGCGGCAGGCAGCGGCGCGCGGCCATCCCTACGACGCCGTGCTGCTGGACATGGAACTGCCGCGCACCAGCGGCCTGGCGCTGGCCGCCGCCATCCGCGCCGAGCCGGCGCTGGCGGCGTCGCGGCTGCTGTTGCTGAGCACCGAGCGCAACGCCGCCGACGGCGTCCAGCAGCGCGAGGCCGGCGTCGCCTTTCAACTGATCAAGCCGCCGCGCGCCTGCGACCTGTTCGACTGCCTGCTGACGCCCGGCCGCGGCGCGCCGGCGCCGGCGCGTCCGGCCGACACGCCGCCGCCCGCCGCCGCCCCGGTCGCCCCGCCGCTGGCCGCGCTCAGCCCCGGCCCCACGCCGGCCCCGCGCGCGCGCAAGCGGCGCAAGGTGCTGCTGGCGGAAGACAACCCGGTCAACGTCGAAGTGGCCAGCGCCATGCTCGAAGGGCTGGGGCTGGAAGTGAGCCGCGCCTGCAACGGCGAGGAAGCGCTGCATTCGGTGCAGGCCGGCGAGTTCGACCTGATCCTGATGGATTGCCAGATGCCCGTCATGGACGGCTTCGCCGCGACCACGGAAATCCGCCGCCACGAACAGCAGCGCGGCCGCGCGCGCAACCTGCCCATCATCGCCATCACCGCCAACGCACTGCAGGGCGACCGCGAATCCTGCCTGGCCGCCGGCATGGACGACTACCTGAGCAAGCCCTTCACGCAGCAGGCGCTGGGGCAGACCATCGCCCGCTGGATCAGCCTGCCGCGCGTGGCGGCCGCGCCGGAGGCGCCCGAGCCCGCCGCCGCCGCGCCCTCCGGCGGCGAGATCAACCGCCAGGCGCTCGACAACATCCGCGCCCTGAGCGCCAGCAACGGCGACGCGCTGCTGGAGCGCGTGCTGCAAGCCTATCTCGACGACACCCCCAGCCACCTGCGCGCGCTGCAACAGGCCATTGCCACCGGCAATACCGTGCAGCTGCGCAAGGCAGCCCACAGCCTCAAATCGAGCAGCGCCAACGTCGGTGCGACCGCGCTGGCGCAGCACAGCAAGGAAATGGAGCAACTGGGACGCAACGACACCACCGCCGGCGCCGCCCCCCTGCTGGCCGAGATGGAACGATCTTTCCAGGCCGTGCGGCAGGCGTTGGGAGCTATCCTGGAAAAGGAAACATGACATGGCGACGCCCACCTCCCCCAAGCGCGGCCTGGTCCTGGTCGCCGACGACGATCCCGTGATGCGCCTGCTGATGCTGGAAATGCTGGCCCAGGTCGGCCTGGACGCGGTCGAGGCCGAAGACGGCCTGCAAGCCGTGGCCTGCTACCAGCGCCTGGCGCCGGACCTGCTGCTGCTCGACGTCGACATGCCCGGCATGGACGGCTTCGCCGTGTGCCGCGAAATCCGCCGCCTGGAAACCCAGTCCACCGTGCCCATCATCATGGTCACGGGCGGCGACGAGCTCGAATCCGTGACGCTGGCCTACGAGGCCGGCGCCACCGATTTCGTCTCCAAGCCGATCAACTGGCCCATCCTCGGCCACCGCGTGCTGTACGTGCTGCGCGCCAGCGACGCCATCACCCGCCTGCGCATCGCCGACGCCCACCACCGCGCCGTGCTGGCGGCCATCCCCGACACCTTCTTCCGCATGAACAAGGACGGCTATTACCTCGACTACGAACAGGGCCACGAGGCGAGCAGCGTGTTCGCCAGCGACCAGTGCGTCGGCCGCCACCTGAACCAGGTGCTGCCTGACGACATCGCCCAGCACATGCTGGAGCAGGTGCAGACCGTGCTCGACACCCAGCACATCCGCTCGCTCGACTACGAGCTGCCCATCCCCGGCGCGGCCGCGCGCGTGCGCCAGGGCGAACATGCGGTGCCGGCGCCGGTGCGGCACTTCGAGGCGCGGCTGGTGGCCACCGGCCCCGACGAAGTGCTGGGCCTGGTGCGCGACATCAGCGAGCGCAAGCGCACCGAAGAACAGATACGCCGCCTGGCCTACTGCGACAGCCTGACCGGCATCCCCAACCGCCAGGCCTTCCTGGAAACGCTGGAGGCCGAGCTGGTGCGCTCGCGCAAGGGCAACAAGAAATTCGCCGTGCTGTTCATGGACCTGGACGCCTTCAAGCGCATCAACGACACGCTGGGCCACGACGTCGGCGACCACCTGCTCAAGGCCGTCTCCGAGCGCCTGCGCGAAACCACGCGCCCCAGCGACCTGGTCTCGCGCACCGAAGTCGGCAGCAACAACCTGGCGCGCCTGGGCGGCGACGAATTCACCATCCTGATCCCCGACCTGGAGCGGGTGGAGAACGCCCTCAACGTCGCCCACCGCGTCAAGGAAGCGATGCGCCGTCCCTTCCTGCTGGACACGCACGAAATCTTCGTCACCGCCAGCATCGGCATCTCGCTGTATCCCGAGGACGGCGAGGATTGCAGCTCCCTGCTCAAGTACGCGGACACGGCGATGTATCACGCCAAAAACTGCGGCAAGAACAACGCCAAGCTGTACAGCTCGTCGCTGACGATGCAGATCATGAGTCACGTCAAGTTGGAAGTCGGCCTGCGCAAGGCCTTGCAGAACGACGAGCTGTATCTGCTGTACCAGCCGCAGATCGACGTCTCCAGCGCGCAGATCGTCGGCGTCGAGGCGCTGGTGCGCTGGCGCCACCCGGAGCGCGGCATCATCTCGCCGACCGAGTTCATCCCGCTGGCCGAGGAGACCGGCCTGATCGTGCCGATCGGCGAATGGGTGCTGCGCACCGCCTGCCAGCAGGCGATGGCGTGGCAGGCGCCGGGCCGGCATCCGTTGCGGGTGGCGGTCAACCTGTCGGCCAAGCAGTTCAAGGACGAGAACCTGACGCAGATCGTGCTGTCCACGCTGCACGAGACCGGCCTGCCGGCCGAGCTGCTGGAGCTGGAGCTAACCGAGGGCACGCTGATGGACGACGCCCGCGCCACCATGGTCACGCTGGAGCAGTTGCGCGGCATCGGCGTCTACCTGTCGATCGACGACTTCGGCACCGGCTACTCGTCGATGAACTACCTCAAGCGCTTCGACGTGCGGGCGCTGAAGATAGACCGCAGCTTCATCAGCGGCCTGCCGCAGGATTCGGAAAACGCCGCCATCACGCGCGCCATCATCGCCATGGCGCATGGCTTGAAGATGGCGGTGGTGGCGGAAGGCGTGGAGACGGGCGCCCAGCTGGTGCTGCTGGAACAGTTCGGCTGCGACATGGCGCAGGGTTACTACCTGGGCCACCCGTCGCCGCCGGAATCGATCGACCTGATGCTGGGCCAGCAACTGGCGCTGAACGGCGTCATGAGCGGCGACAGCGGCCGCGCGATGAACTCCGCCCAGATCTGAAGCCGGACTAGAGCGCGCCGTCCGCCTTCAGCGCGGCGATGTCGGCGGCGCTGTAGGCCAGCGACTGCAGGATCTCGTCGTTGTGCTCGCCCAGCGCCGGCCCGATCCACCTGGTGTGGCCGGGCGTGGCCGACAGCTTGGGCGAGATCGCCGGCAGCTTGACCGGCGTGCCGTCGGCGAACTGGTGCTGCTCGAACATGCCGCGCGCCAGGAATTGCGGATCGACCATCATGTCGCGCACCGAGTAGATTTTCCCGGCCGGCACATCGGCCGCCTTCAGCACGGTCAGCGCGCTGTCGATGTCCTGCGTATCGCACCAGGCCTGGATCGCATCGTCGATCTCCTGCGTGCGCCGCACGCGGCCGTCGTTGCGTTCCAGCTGCGGATCGCCGGCCAGGTCGATGCGGCCCATGGCCAGCATCAGCCGCTTGAAGATCGCGTCGCCATTGCCGGCGATGACGATGTTCTCGCCATCCTGCGTGGTGTAGGTGTTGGACGGCACGATGCCGGGCAAGGCGCCGCCGGTGCGCTCGCGCACCACGCCCGCGTGGTCGAACTCCGGCACCAGCGATTCCATCAGGTTGAACACGGATTCATACAAGGCCACGTCGACCATCTGGCCCTCGCCCTTGAGCTTGCCGCCGGTGGCGTCGCGGTGGCGCAGCGCCATCATGGCGCCGATCACGCCGTGCAGCGCCGCCACCGAATCGCCGATCGACACGCCGACCCGCACCGGCGGCCGGTCCGCATGGCCGGACACGTAGCGCAGCCCGCCCATCGATTCGCCGATGGCGCCGAAGCCGGGCAAGTCCTTCATCGGCCCGGTCTGGCCGAAGCCCGACAGGCGCACCATGATGGTGGCGGGATTGACGGCCTTCAATTGCTCGTAGCCGAGGTCCCACTTCTCCAGCACGCCGGGGCGGTAGTTCTCGATGATGATGTCCGCTTCCAGCGCCAGCTGGCGCGCGATGGCGCGGCCGCGCGCGTGCTTCATGTTCAGCGTCAGCGATTTTTTATTGCGCGACTGGACCGACCACCACAGCGAGGTGCCGTCCTTCAGCACCCGCCATTTGCGGATCGGGTCGCCGCCGTCGGGCGACTCGATCTTGATCACCTCGGCGCCGAACTCGCCCAGCATGCGCGCGCAAAAAGGGCCCGCGATCAGCGTGCCCAGTTCCAGTACCTTGATGCCGGCCAGAGCGCCGGCGGTGTTCGTGGTCGTCATGTCGCCCTTCGGTCCAGCATGGCGCGGGCGATGGTGCCCGCGTCCACGTACTCCAGTTCGCCGCCCACCGGCACGCCGCGCGCCAGCCGGCTCACGCGCAGGCCGCGCGCCTTCAGCATCTCGCTGATGTAGTGCGCGGTGGCCTCGCCCTCGTTGGTGAAATTGGTGGCCAGCACCACTTCCGTCACCAGGCCGTCGGTGGCGCGCGCCACCAGTTTTTCCAGATGGATGTCCTTGGGACCGATGCCGTCCAGCGGCGACAGCCGCCCCATCAGCACGAAGTACAGGCCCTTGTAGGTCAGGGTCTGCTCGATCATCAGCTGGTCGGCCGGCGTCTCCACCACGCACAGCAGGCGGCGGTCGCGCTGCTCGTCGTTGCAGGTGTCGCAGACGTCTTCCTCGGTGAAGGTGTTGCACAGCGCGCAGTGGTGCACGGCGTTGACCGCCTGGTGCAATGCGCGCGACAACATGTCCGCGCCTTCGCGGTCATGCTGCAGCAAGTGAAACGCCATCCGTTGCGCCGACTTGGGGCCGACGCCGGGCAGACGGCGCAACGCTTCCGTCAGAAATTCCAGCGATTTGGACATGGAGTGCTAAGCGGCGGCTGCCCTTAGAAAGGCATCTTGAAGCCGGCCGGCAGGTTCATGCCGGCGGTCAGGCCGCCCAGCTTCTCGGCGGAGGTGGCTTCGGCCTTGCGCACGGCGTCGTTGAAGGCGGCGGCGACCAGGTCTTCCAGCATGTCCTTGTCGTCGGCCAGCAGCGACGGGTCGATCGACACGCGCTTGACGTCGTTCTTGCAGGTCATCACGACCTTGACCAGGCCGGCGCCGGACTGGCCTTCGACCTCGATCAGGGCCAGCGCGTCCTGCGCCTTCTTCATATTGTCCTGCATTGCTTGCGCTTGTTTCATCAAGCCGGCCAGTTGGTTCTTCATCATGATGGAATTCTCCGTGTATTGAAAGTTAAGGATGTGATCAGTTGGCTGCCGCAGCCGCGACGGCGGGCGGCGGCGTGATGGAGCCCGGCACCACCCACGCATCGAACTCGCGTATCAGGCTGTTCACAAAGGGATCGTTGGCGACTGTTTCCTCGGCGGCGCGCTGGCAGGCTGCGCGATACGCCTGGGCTTCGGCGCTGGCGGTGTACCAGACGGCGCCCAGTTCGGTTTCCACGCGCACCGCGCGGCCGAAGCGTTCGGTCAGCGCGACGGTGAGCTTTTCCACATTGCCCGGCGTGCGCCAGGTTTCGATCGGCACGCGGACCTTGAACACGACCGCGTTGCCGTCGATGCTGCATTCGATGAGTTCGGCCTGCATGGCCAGCTGCTGGGCCACGCCGCGCAACGGCAAGGCGGCGGCCACGGCGGGCCAGTTGCCGTCCCAGTTCAGTTCCGGCACCGGCGTGATGACGTAGGCGTGCGGCGCCTTGGCCGGCGCCGGCGCGGCGCGGGCCGGCATGACGACGGCTTGCGCTTCATCCGCGTAGGCCAGTGGCGGCGGCGCCTGGTGCTGCGACGGCTGTTGCTGCGGTGCGGGCGCGGATTGCGCTACCGCGCTGTCATCGGAAAATTCAGTGACCCAGGGTGGTAGGTCATCCTCTTCGTCGGCCTGCTGGGGAGCAGGCTTGGAAGCGGGCGCGGCTTGCGGCGCCACCTGCTGCGGCGCGACCTGGCGGACCGGCGCTTCCAGCACGGCAGCTTGCGTATCGCCGCCCATGGCCATCGTTGGCGGCATGTCTTCCCAAGGCGCAGGGCGCGACGGCGCGACGGCAACCGGCGCGGCAGGCGGCGTGTAAGCAGCACTCGGCGCCTGCGGTTGCGCAGGCGCGCTGGATGCAAAGCCGGACGGCGGCGTCGAGCCGCCGGGCGCGGCTGGCGCAGAGCCGGGAGCGGATGCGGCGGGATACGATGGCACGGCAGCCGGCGTCGCTGCCGCAGCAGCTGCGCTGGCCGACGACGACCGCGCACCCGGCTTGGATGCCGCGCGTGCAGCCTCCAGTGCAGCATTGATTGCAGCGCGTGCTGGACTCATCGGCGCAGATGATGCCGCGGGTGCAGGCGCAGCTTCAGCCACCGCCGGTGCCGGAGCCGCCTGTGCAGGCATCGCCGACGGCGCAGCGACCGGCGCAGGCGCCACTGGCGCGGCCATGGCAGACGGCATCGCACTGGCGGACGGGTTCGCCGCAGCCGGAGCCGCGAACGCCGCCGGCGCAGGCGCCTCACTGCGCGCCATCGCAGCCGCAGCACCGGCGACCACCGCAGCCGGCGTCACGCTGGCATGACTAGCCTGCATATGCGCCGCCGCCCGCGCAGGGGGCGCCGCAGCAGCACGTGCCGCAGCCACCGCGCCCGAGCGCGACATGGCCGGCGCAGCAGCAGGCTGTCCCTCGGCCCCGCCTACGCCGGGCCGAAAGGCCAGCATGCGCAGCAAGGTCATCGAGAAGCCCGCATATTCATCCGGCGCCAAACCCAACTCATTCCGGCCATGCACAGCGATCTGATAATACAGCTGCACCTCTTCCGCATCGAAAGCTGCGGCCAGACGCACGATATCCGCATGCTCAGGCAAGTCTTCCGGCAGCGCGGCCGGCACCGTCTGCGCCAGCGCGATCCGGTGCAGCAAAGTACCCAGATCCTGCAAAGCGCCGTTGTACGACAGGCTGCGCGTCGCCATCTCATCGGCCACGGCCAGCAGATCCGCGCCATCCTGCGCAGCCAGCGCATCGAGCAGGCGGATCAGATAAGACTGGTCCAGCGCACCCAGCATGCCCTGCACCGCATCCAGCGTCACCGCGCCGGCGGCGTAGGCGATCGCCTGGTCGGTCAGCGACAGCGCATCGCGCATCGAACCGTGCGCGCCGGCGGCCAGCAGGCGCAAGGCAGGCGCCTCGAAGCTGATGCCCTCCTGCCCCAGGATATTGTCCAGATGGCCGATGATGTGACCCGGCGGCATCTGCTTCAGATTGAACTGCAGGCAGCGCGACAGCACCGTCACCGGTATCTTCTGCGGATCGGTGGTCGCCAGGATGAACTTGACGTGCTCCGGCGGTTCCTCCAGCGTCTTCAGCATCGAGTTGAAGGCGTGGTTGGTCAGCATGTGCACCTCATCGATCATATAGACCTTGAAGCGCGCATTGCTCGGCGCGTACACCGCCTGCTCCAGCAACTGCGCCATCTCGTCGACGCCGCGGTTCGACGCCGCATCCATCTCGATGTAATCGACAAAGCGGCCCGCGTCGATCGCGGTACACGCTTCGCACACGCCGCACGGCGTCGGCGTGATGCCGCCGTTGCCATCCGGGCCGACGCAGTTCAGCGATTTGGCCAGGATGCGCGACAAGGTGGTCTTGCCGACCCCGCGCGTTCCGGTGAACAGATAGGCATGGTGCAGGCGGCCGCTGTGCAAGGCGTGCGTCAGCGCGCGCACGACGTGCTCCTGGCCGACGAGCGTTTCGAAATTCTTGGGGCGGTATTTACGGGCGAGGACTTGATAGGACATGCTGGGATTTTACCGTAGATAGCGGGTGCAAAGGGCCTATCCTGCTCCGCCTAGTATCTGCGGCGTCAGGGTCGCCAAAACGGCAATTGTAACAAGGCATGAGCAGATTTGGTAATCAGGCATAAGCGTCTTACAATTTGTTTTCCTTTTAACATGGAAACACATGATGAAACTTGCCTTGCTGCCGTTGCTGTTGCTGTCCCTCGCCGCCCACGCAGACGAACGCGAATGGGTGCCATATAAGAAGCTGGTTGAAGAACTGCGCCTCGACAAGTACTACGCCATTCCGCCGGCCGAACGCGACAAGATCAAGCTGTTCGTCACCGTCAAACCCAAGAACACCAAATACCAGCCGGCCGACGTGGTGCTGACCGTGGTGCACGGCAGCGAACGCTCGCTGCTGACGCCGCTCTCTGCCGACTATCGCCTGACCCTGGTGCCGAACGCAAAGTGGATGACGGACGACACCAAGGTCATGACCAGCCTGCCGAAGGGCGAGAAATCCGCGATGAACTATGAAGTGACGGCGGTGCTGCCCGAGGGCACGCAGTGGCAATATGCGCAGGTGATGGGCGCGGTCGGCCAGACCAACAACGCCATCAAGAAGATGGCTGGCGCGTTCAGCATGTTCGCGCCTAGCGTCAAGTCGGTGCTGTTCAAGTTCGCCAAGCCGGCCGAGCTCAAGCTGGGCAGCAACGTCTACCACACGGACGCGAAGAACCAGATCAAGCTGACGCCTGAATCCGCATGGCTGAAGGAGAATCCGCTGCTGGTGGCGTCGGAACGCCCGCTGGAAGCGCTGCTGGATGATGAGTAAATAAAAAAAGCTGCCCTGGGCAGCTTTTTTAATATTTCCCGAAGGAGGCGAGCCTGATCTGCGGCACTTATGGTTAATAGCCGTGGCTGCTTCGTTCCCGACCTGACCAGGTTAGCCATGCCACAATGCGCAGGGGCCCGCCGGGATCAATTATAACCTACAGCCCCAACTCCTGCCAAATCTGATCCACCCGTGCCTTCACGTCCGGCGACATGCTGATCACGGTGCCCCATTCGCGCGTGGTTTCGCCCGGCCACTTGTTGGTGGCGTCGATGCCCATCTTGCTGCCCAGGCCGCTCACCGGCGAGGCGAAGTCCAGGTAATCGATGGGCGTGTTGTCGACCAGCGTGGTGTCGCGGGTCGGATCGACGCGCGTGGTGATCGCCCAGATCACCTCGTTCCAGTCGCGGATGTTCACGTCCTCGTCCACCACCACGATGAACTTGGTGTACATGAACTGGCGCAGGAAACTCCACACGCCAAACATCACGCGCTTGGCGTGGCCGGCGTACTGCTTCTTGATCTGCACCACCGCCATGCGGTAGCTGCAGCCTTCGGCCGGCAAATGGAAATCGGTGATCTCCGAGAACTGCTTTTGCAGCAGCGGCACGAACACCTCGTTCAGCGCCAGGCCCAGGATCGCCGGTTCGTCGGGCGGCTTGCCGGTGTAGGTCGAGTGATAGATAGGATCGCGGCGCATCGTGATGCGGTCGATGGTGAACACCGGGAACGAGTCCTGCTCGTTGTAATAGCCGGTGTGGTCGCCGTACGGGCCTTCCAGCGCATGCTCGTAGCCGCTAGGATGGTTTTCGTCAGGGTAGATATGGCCTTCCAGCACAATCTCCGCCGACGCCGGCACGCGCAGCTCGCTGCCGATGGCCTTGACCAGCTCGGTGCGGCTGCCGCGCAGCAGGCCGGCGAACTGGTATTCGGACAGGCTGTCCGGCACCGGCGTCACCGCGCCTAATATAGTAGCGGGATCGGCGCCCAGCGCGACGCAGATCGGATAAGGCTGGCCCTTGCTCTGTATGGCGTGCTCGCGGAAGTCCAGCGCGCCGCCACGGTGCGCCAGCCAGCGCATGATGACCTTGTTCGGACCCAGCACCTGCTGGCGGTAGATGCCCAGGTTCTGGCGCTTCTTATTAGGACCCTTGGTAATCACCAGCCCCCAGGTAATCAAAGGCGCGACGTCGCCGGGCCAGCAGTGCTGGATCGGCAGCTTCGACAGATCGACGTCGGCGCCCTCCCAGACGATTTCCTGGCACGGCGCACCGCGCAGCTCCTTGGGCGCCATGTCCCACACGGCTTTGACCAGCGAGCCCATGCCCATCAAGTCCTTGAAGCCCTTGGGCGGCTCCGGCTCCTTCAGGCGGGCCAGCACATGGCCTATCTTGCGCAGTTCGCCGACGCTGTCCGCCCCCATGCCGAGCGCGACGCGGCGCTCCGTGCCGAACAGATTGCCCAGCACCGGCATGCTGTGCCCGGTCGGATTCTGGAACAGCAAAGCCGGTCCGCCGGCCCGCAAAGTACGGTCGCAGACCTCGGTCATCTCCAAATATGGTGAAACGGGCACCAAAATGGGCTTAAGTTCGCCCATCCGTTGCAGTTGAGAAATAAAATCTCGCAAATCAGAATATTTCATCGTTTTTTAATTTTTTCTTACAACGCAGCATACTGTTTAAAAAGACAGGTCAAGTAGTTGATTTTATTGGTTTTAGGCGCAATACAAGCAAAAAAGTAAGATTTAAAAGTTATAGCTTTCAATTGCGTTAGTATTGACTTGATATAAAACGGCTTCTACAATTTGCCCTACTTGAAGAGAACACGGTCCAGCACGGGTTGAACCCGGAACGCGGTCCACATAAATGTGTTGCTCATTCATTCACGGAGTCGGGGCTCCACATGACATTTTAAGGAGTGTTTTCAAAAGGCGTCTGCCTTACCCCCGAAAGAAGTTGTATTGCGACTGATCGAATACCACAGGGAAACATCAGCTCTAGCAAGCAATGACGGCGTCCAACGCGCGCTCCCAGCGGCGGCGGACGATGAGAAATTTCTGATGCACGGCATTAGCACCCGGTTAGCTGCGTTCAACGCTGGCGGGGACCCGCTTTTACGGACATTTCAGGGGAACTATATGATCAATCGCATCACCGGCGCAACGCAGTTTGCCCGCACCATGGCTCGCCAGCCAGCAGCGTGGTTTTCCACGACTCGCGTTTCGGCAAAAGGCGTGCTGACCACCGCCCAACACACTCTGACCATCCTGGGTGTGACCGCTTTAGTAGTCATGGCAGTACTGTTTGTCCGTCCCGACCTGGCCAAGGCACTGAGCAACAGCCTGAACCACGAACCGGAAGTCGAAACCGTTGCCGTCGTGGCGCCGCCGCTGTCGGCCCTGATGGAAACGCCGTCCTCCGCCCCGGCCGCCAGCACCGCACCGCTGACCGCCGAAGAAAAAGCCCTGCTGGGCACGCAGAAGCAGCAACAATGGGTTACCTCCTGGCTGTCCAAGCGTTACCGCGTAGCGGGCGACGCTGCCAACATGCTGGTGTCCACCGCCTACCTGACGGCCCGCGAGATCAAGCTCGATCCGCTGCTGATCCTGGCGGTGATGGCAATTGAATCGGGCCTGAATCCGTTCGCGGAAAGCCCGGTCGGCGCGCAAGGCCTGATGCAGGTGATGTCGAAGGTGCACCACGATAAATTCCAGGAAATGGGCGGCCTGCAAGCAGCGCTGAACCCGGTGGCCAACATCCGTGTCGGCTCGCTGATCTTGAAGGACTACGTCACCCGTGGCGGTTCGGTCGAGGCCGGCCTGAAGATTTATGTCGGCGCCGCGGCGTTCGAACATGACGATGGCTACGGTTCGAAAGTGCTGGCCGAGTACCAGCGCCTGAAGCAGGTTTCGGCAGGCAAGAAAGTGCCGACGATTACCCCGATGATGGCGGCAGCGCCAGCCAAGCCTACCCCGCCGGTCGCGGCGGTAGACAAGTCGGTCAGCGGCACCCAGATCGCCGGTCTTTGATCTGATCGCAGATAAAACAAAGCCACCTCGCGAGGTGGCTTTTTTACGTCCGCAGCAATCAGCGCGAGCAGGAGGTGATCTTGGTCTTGACGCCGTCGCGGAAGGGATCGCGGCCGCCGGTCACGCCGTTCGACTCCTTGACCGCGCAGAACGTGCTGCCGTTCGCCATGCGGATCTTGGTCATCACGCGGCCGTCGTCGAGCGTGATGCTCTCCTGGGTCGTGCCTTCCCTGCCGACATAGGCACTTCCCAACTTATCCGCCAGCATGGTGGTGTCGTTGGCGATCTTCTTGTCGCGCGGATTCCAGGCTTCCTTGCGTAACTGCCGGTCGGCGGCTGCGGCGCCCTTGATCGAGCGCTGCAGCAGATCGTCGGACGGCCTGGCTGCCGGCAGCGCGAACGGGTCCGGCGGCGGCGCGGTCTGCGTGATCGCTTGCGGCGCCGGTGGCTCGGCCGCAGGCGGCGCAGCTTGCGGCGCCAAGGGCGCCAGCGTCATGCGCGGCGCCACCGGCTCACGAACGGGCTGGGCCAGCTTGGGCAGCGGCTTCGGCCGCTCAGGCGGCACCACAAACGGCGGCAGGATATAAGTGATGCCCGGCTGCGGCAGGGGCGGGGTGGCATGCAGCCGTTCAGGCGAGCGCCAGCAGATAAACCCCAGCACATGGACGCCGACTATCAGCGCCAGCCAGCCACGACGACGCCAGGCCGGCGCTGCGTTCAAGGTATGCAGTTCGATAACAGGCTTTCGCAGTTAATTTAAAAACAACCGATAATGAGGCCTGGCCTTGTTGCCGTCAAATAGGCGGCCATCTATTTACCAAACGATTTCGGGCAGGTGCCGACCAAGGTTTTGACGCCATCGCGGAAGGGATCGATCGCGGCGCTGTTGTTGGCCTGCTTGGTGCCGCAGTAGACGCTGCCGCCCAGCGTGCGCACCTTGGTCGTCGTGCGCCCGTCCGGCGTGGTCAGGTTTTCAGTGGTAAAGCCCTGGTCGTTGCCGACGTAGGCGCTGGCCACGGCCGCGCTCAGCGGCGTGGAATCGTTGGCGATCTTCTTCGCGTCCGGATGCCAGGCTTCCTTCCGCAATTGCCGGTCAACCTCAGCTGCGCTATGGAGCGCGCGTTGCCGCAAGTCCTCGACCGGCTTGGCGGCCGGCAGCGCGAACGGGTCCGGCGGCGGCAAGGTCTGCGTGATCGCCTGCGGGGCCGGCGGCGCAGCGGGCTGTACGGGCTGCACCGGCTGCGGCGTGGGCGTCCGCAGCGTCATGCGCGGTGCGGCCGCAGGACGAGGCGCCCGGACCGGCGCCGGCCGCTTCGCAGGCGCCAGAATATAGGTGATCGCCTCATGGCGCCCCATGGCGGCCGCCACCGACCGCTCAGGCGCGCGCCAGCACAGGAAGGCCAGCAGATGCAGCCCGGCGATCAGCGCCAGCCAGCCACGGCGGCGCCAAGTCCGCGCCGCGCTCAGGGAATGCAGTTCGATGATGCGCCCTCGACATTGATTTAAAATCAATGGATTCTGCGGCGCAGTCCCCTCCCCGTCAAACCCCAAATAAAAAAAGCCACCACAAGATACCTTGGGTGGCTTGGCACAGTACCGAACGCCGCTTAGCGTTTTTTGTCGGCGGCGACTTCGTCCGGGCGGACACGGGCGGCCAGCTTGTCCAGCACGCCGTTGACGTATTTGTGGCCGTCGATACCGCCGAACGACTTGGTCAGCTCGACCGCTTCGTTGATGACGACGCGGTAAGGAATTTCCAGGTTGTTCTTCAGCTCGAACGCACCGATCAGCAGCACCGCGTGCTCGATCGGCGACAGCTCGCCCACGCCACGGTCGACCAGCGGCGCGAAACTCTCGCGCAGCGCCACGGAATCCTTGATCGCGCCATACAGCAGCACGGTGAAGTGGTCGCCGTCGGCCTTGTCGAAGCCGTGCGCGGCGCGGATGTTGTTCACCACGGTGGATGCGTCTTCATTGTTCAGCAGCCACTGATACAAACCCTGCAACGCAAACTCGCGCGCACGATGGCGCGGCGTGCGGTTCTTGCTGGGGTTGGCGTGCAAAATTTTATCTGTCATGGTTATACCTGTTCTTAAATACTGTCAAAATCCGGCTCAGTGCGCCGGCGCATACCGGCACACTGCGCCGTTTCCTACTGGTTCTTACTCGTCGTCGCCTTGGTCCTGGTTCAGCTCTTCCAGGGCGATGGTCAGGTTGGCCATTTCCACCGCCACGCGCGCCGCATCGGCGCCTTTTTCGGCCATGCGGACTTCGGCTTGCTCGTCGTTCTCGGTGGTCAGGATGGCGTTAGCGATAGGAATACCATAATCGAGGCCGATGCGGGTGATGCCGGCGCCGGATTCGTTCGATACCAGCTCGAAGTGGTAGGTTTCGCCACGGATCACTGCGCCCAGCGCGACCAGCGCATCGAACTGCTGCGACTCGGCCATCTTCTGCAGCACCAGCGGCACTTCCAGCGCGCCTGGAACGGTCACGTGCAGCACGTCTTCATCGGCCACGCCCAGGTGCTTCAGTTCAGCCAGGCAGGCCGACAGCAGGCCGTGGCAGACGTCTTCGTTAAAACGGGCTTGAACGATGCCGATACGCAGGCCGTCGCCGGACAAATTGGTTTCGTAGCTTCCTACAGTCATGGAGTGCCTCTTGTGTGTTGGTTGAATTAGTGTGGTTTGGCCATGTAGCCGGTCACTTCCAGATCGAAGCCTGTCATCGACGGCATCTTGCGCGGGCTGGCCAGCAGCTGCATCTTGCAGACGCCGACTTCGCGCAGGATCTGGGCGCCGATACCGTAGCTGCGCAGGTCCATGCTGGCGGCGCGGCCCTTCGGCTTGGTTTCCGGCTTGCCCAGCGCGTCGAACTGGGCGAAGAACTGCTCCGCCGTTTCCTCGCAGTTGAGCAGCACGATCACGCCGCGCTCGGACGCCTTGACCGCCGCCAGCGACGACGACAGGTTCCACGAGTGGGTGGTCGCTTCCGATTCCAGGATGTCGAGGATGGACACCGGCTGATGCACGCGCACCAGGGTTTCCTTGCTCTTCTCGATATCGCCGTGCACCAGCGCCAGGTGGGCCGAGCCGCTCGGCTTGTCGCGGAAGGCGATCATGCGGAAGTCGCCCTGGGCGGTCTTCAGCGGACGCTCGCCGATCTTCTCGACCAGCGACTCGTTGCGGCTGCGATAGTGGATCAGGTCGGCGATGGTGCCGATCTTCAGGCCGTGTTCCTTGGCGAATTCCAGCAGGTCCGGCAGGCGCGCCATGGTGCCGTCGTCCTTCATGATCTCGCAGATCACGGACGCTGGCGTCAGGCCGGCCATCGCGGTCAGGTCGCAACCGGCTTCGGTATGGCCTGCGCGCATCAGCACGCCGCCCTTTTGCGCCTTCAATGGGAAGATATGGCCGGGCTGGACGATGTCCGACGGCTGGGTATCCTTGGCCACAGCGACCTGGATGGTCTTGGCGCGGTCGGCCGCCGAAATGCCGGTGGTCACGCCCTCGGCAGCTTCGATCGACACGGTGAAATTGGTGCCGAAGGCGGTGCCGTTACGGGCCGACATCATCGACAGGTTCAGCTGGTCGCAGCGCTCTTCGGTCAGGGTCAGGCAGACCAGGCCGCGCGCATGCTTGACCATGAAGTTAATGGCTTCAGGCGTCACAAAGTCCGCCGCGAGCACCAAGTCGCCTTCGTTTTCCCGGTCTTCTTCATCGACCAGGATCACCATGCGGCCAGCGCGCAATTCGGCGACGATTTCTTCGGTGCTGGAAATTGACATTTTTAATCCTTTGTAGCGGAGCTAGAACAGGGCGCTATTTTAAAGGATTTACGCCCGCCCCACCGTAAAAGGCCGCTTTTATCCGTCAAATGGCTGGCTTTAGAAGGCGTCTTCTGGATTAATTGTCAATATTCCAGCGCAAATCCGGCTATCCCCGGCCGGCCATGACGCCGCCGTCCACATCCCACACCGCGCCCGTGACCCACGACGCCTTGTCCGACAGCAGGAACATGATCGCTTCGGCCACGTCGCGCGGCGTGCCGACACGGCCGATCGGGTGGAAGCTGTTGAATCCCTGCAGCGCGTCATGCACCTCGGCCTTGGGGATGAAGCCCTCGTAGATCGGCGTCTCCACCACCGCCGGCGACACGGCGTTGACGCGTATCCGGCTCGACGCCAGCTCCATCGCCAGGTGCTGGGTCAACGCATGCAGGCCCGCCTTGGCCATCGAATAGGCGGACGATGGCGTCGCGGCGATCGCCTGCTTGCCCCACATCGAGCCGATGTTGACGATGGCGCCCGGGCGGCCTGCCGCCACCAGATTGGCAGCCACCTTTTGCGTGACGAAGAAGAAGGCCTTGTTCAGCGCCTGGTACTGGTCGTAGTCGGCCTCGCCATGCGCCAGGAAAGGCTTGGGGAAGAACACGCCGGCGGCGTTCACCAACAGATCGATATCCTGGTGCCCGTCGTCGATGGCGTCCAGCAGTTGCTGCAAACCTTGCGCGCTGCCCAGGTCGGCCGTCAGCGCGGCAACCGTGCCCAGCTCCGACAGTGCGGCGCGCGCCGCTGCCGTTTTCTCCGGGCGCTGGCCGACGATCACCACGCTGGCGCCCTGCTCCAGCGCCATCCGCGCCGTTTCCAGCCCCATGCCGCTGGTGCCGCCGACAACCAATAACTTCCTGCCATTCAATGTATGCATGATTTACTCCGAAATATACCAACTAGTTGGTAGGTTTTTACAACTAAAGAAATGCCGGCCTGCGCCGGCACGGAACGCCGCCGCCCGGTCAGGCCAGCAACGTCGACAAATAAGTTTGCGCCACACCCGCCGGGCCGCGCGCGCCACGCACCGAGCGGGCCACGATCATCGCGCCCTCCAGCGTGGCGAGGCATGCCTCCGCCAGCGCGCGCGCGTCCGGCTGCGCCCGCAACTGCTGCGCGCGCTGACCTTCGGCGATCACCATCGCCAGCCATTCGGTGTTGGCCTCGAAGAAGCGGCTCACCTCGTGCACCACACCTTCCGGCAGCGAATTGGCCTCCGCCCCCAGCATGCCGCAGACGCACAGCCGCTGCTCGGCGGCGAAAGTGTTTTCGAACAGCGTCGCATACGCGGTCAGGCGATCCTGCGCCTTGGCGTGCTGCACCTCGATGCGCAGCAGCTGCTCACGGAAACGATGCGTGTAGCGCTGCGCCACCGCAGCCGCCAGATCGCCCTTGGTCGCGAAGTGATGGTGGATGCTGGGCTTCTTGATGCCGACCAGCTTGGCCACGTCGTCGTAGGAAAAGCCGTTGTAGCCGCGCTCCTGGATCAGGCCCTCGGCCGCATCCACCACCCGCAGCGCGGACTCGGACATCTCGGAAAAATGCTTCATTTACTGGCTTTCTTTGTGATCGGCAATCGGCAGGTGCCCGACTTTGACCAGGATGATACAGCCTTCGCGGCTGAACGGCTGATGCGCGCTCAGGTGCGGGCTGCGCAGCCAGGCGCCGGCTGGATAGCGGCCGAACTCGTCTTCGAACACGCCTTCCAGCACGTAGATCTCCTCGCCGCCGTAATGCCGGTGCGGATTGAAGCGCGTGCCGGGCGCCCAACGCACCAGCGCGGTATGGGTGGCGCCGAACTCGGACAAGGGCATCACCGACAAGCCCGGCACCAGGCCCGGCAACCATGCCGTCGCGCCGGTATCGATGCGCACGGCTTGTCCGTCCTGCGGGTCCATGTGGCGCAGCTTGACCAGCAGCGTGCAGCCGCCGACCGAGCCCGGCGCATGCGAGGAGCCCGGCGGATTCTTGAGATAGGCCCCAGCGCCATAGCTGCCGGACTCATCGAAGAAATCGCCGTCCAGCACCAGGACTTCCTCGCCCAGCTCGTGCAGATGGCTGGGGAAGCTGCTGCCCGGCGCGTAGCGCACGATGGACGTCGCGCGCGCCACCTCGCCACCGTCGCGCTCCAGCATCTTGCGCTGTATGCCCTGCGCGGGCGAATCGACCCAAGGCAAGTCTTGCGACTGCACCACGGCACGCTGGCTGTAATCCGAGTTGATGTTCATTATATGCCTTACCGACTAGTTGGTAGGTATACTAGTCGAAGCCTGAGGCGCTGTCAACGCCCGGATCGCCGGACGTTGCGAGGCCCTTACTTGCCGGCGGCGCCGACCGACACCATGCGCTCGACGTAGCGGGCGATCAGGTCGATCTCCAGATTGACCTGCTTGCCCACTTCCAGATGCTTGAGCGTGGTCATGGCGATGGTGTGCGGGATCAGGTTGATCGAGAACTGGCAGACCAGATCCTTGCCGCTACCGATATCGGTCACGCGGTTCACCGTCAGCGATACGCCGTTGACAACGATGGAGCCCTTGAACGCCAGGAACTTGGCCAGGTCGTGCGGCGCTTCGATCACCAGCTCCCACGACTCGCCCACCGCTTCGAACTTGCGCACCACACCGAGGCCGTCCACATGGCCGGACACCAGATGACCGCCCAGGCGCTCATTGAGCGTCAGCGCTTTTTCCAGGTTCACTTCGGTCAGCGTATCGAGGCCGACGGTGCAGTTCAGGCTCTCGCGCGAGACATCGACGCGGAAGCTGCTGTCGTCCTTCTCTACCACGGTCATGCAGGCGCCGTTGATGGCGATCGAATCGCCCAGCGCGACGTCGGCCAGCGGCAGGCCGCCGGCGTGGATGTTCAGGCGCACGCCCGCGAACGAACCGCCTTCGAGTGGCTTGACGGATTCAATTTTGCCGATAGCGGCGACAATTCCAGTAAACATGTGAGTGCTCTTATTGATGAGTGAATCGTGCAAGGATACGCAAATCTTCGCCGATCTGCTTAACCTCGTGAAATTTCAACAGCTGCTTGTGCGACAGGTCGGTCAACGCCGGCAAGGCGAACATGCCCTGCGCATCGCCCAGCAGCGTGGGCGCCAGATAGACCAGCAGTTCGTCCACGCAGCCTTCGCGGATCAGCGAGCCATTCAACTTGCCGCCCGCTTCGACGTGCAGCTCGTTGATCTGGCGCCGGCCCAGCTCGCGCATCAGCTCGGGCAAATCGACCTTGCCGGAAGCATTGGGCAGCAGGATGATCTCCGCGCCCACAGCGCGCAGCGCCGCCTCCTTTTCGGGATCGCTCACCGCCGCCGCGATCCATGTCCCGCCGCCCTGCAAGACCTTGGCGGACGAGTCGATATCGAGCTTGCTGTCGACCACGATGCGGCGCGGCTGACGCGGCGTCTCCACCGCGCGCACATTCAACTGCGGATCGTCGGCCTTGACGGTGCCGATGCCGGTCAGGATGGCGCAGGCGCGTGCGCGCCACGCATGACCGTCGGCGCGAGCTTCCGGCCCGGTGATCCATTGGCTAACGCCGTTGTGCAGCGCCGTCATGCCGTCCAGGCTGGCGGCGGACTTCATCCGCACCCACGGCAGGCCGCGCGTCATGCGCGAGAAGAAGCCGATGTTCAGTTCGTAAGCCTGATCGGCCAGCAGGCCGGTGCTGATCTCGATGCCGGCGGCGGCCAGCTTGGCCATGCCTTGCCCGGCCACCAGCGGATTCGGATCTTCCATCGCCGCCACCACGCGGCCCAGGCCGGCGCGCACCAGCGCGTCCGAGCATGGCGGCGTGCGGCCATGGTGGTTGCACGGCTCCAGCGTGACGTAGGCGGTGGCGCCACGCACATCGTGGCCACGCGCCTGCGCATCCTTCAGCGCCTGGATTTCCGCGTGGTCGCTGCCGGCCTGCTGCGTGACGCCGGCGCCGATCACCTGGCCGTCGCGCACGATCACGCAGCCGATGTGGGGATTCGGCGAGGTCGTGTACAACCCTTTCCCGGCCCATTCCAGCGCCAGCGTCATGCCTTCGAGATCGTTGCTGATGTTCACGTTGTCCTTAGTCAGTCGCGCTGGCGCAGCTTGCGCCGCCCACTGCCGGATCGCAGACGCGCACCCGGCCCAGCATATTGATTTTGATGTTGCGCACGTTCTCGCCCTGCGTCAGCGACAGTGTGCCCCAGCGCGCGGCCAGGCTGTTGCTGGCGCTGCAAGCGCGCCCTGCAGCATTATAAGCAAGGTAGAGCGGCGCTGCACCGGACGAGAAGACGGATGCGACGACGATGCCCTCGGCGATGGCGCCGTGCAGGAACAGCAGCCGTTCGCCGGGGTCGGGCCGGCGGTTGCCATTATCGTCGATAAACACGGCCCAGCCCTGGCGCCACGAGGTGCCGGACGCCTCCAGCGGCGCCAGCAGCACCTTGCCGCCACGCGCCATCGCATGCGAGCGCGTCAGGTTGATGGCGGCGACCAGGTCGTTGACAGCGGTCCGCAGTTGCTGGCGCTTCAGCGCGGCCTGATAGCTGGGCACGGCAAAGCCGAACAGCAGCGTCGCTAACACCAGCACGATCAGCAACTCGGTCAGCGTGTGGCCGTGGCGGTTGGATAGCCCAGGCATCGTGCGCGCCTCACGGCCAGCAGCGGACGGCTGGTCCGGTGGCGAGGCGCAAGCCGCTGCTGGTCAGCTTGAGCTGCCGGCAATCCTCGTCGCGGAAACTGGTGTCGACCAGCGCGGTGCCCGGCGTGGCGATCAGTTGCACACATTCGGTGATCAACTCACCGTCGCAGGCCTTGCCTTCGATTTCGTAGGCACTGGTCGATGCGCCGTTGCTGCTCCACCATTTGAACTGGTGCGCTTCCGGGTCTCTTGCGCCGGACGAGAAGGCGATGTAGGTATTGGTTTGCGTGTAGTAGCGTTCTTCCTGCTGCATCAGTTGCAGCAGCGCCGCTTGCGCTTCGGCGCGGCGCGAGCGTATCACGTGCTGCCGGAAGCTGGGCAGCAGCTGCGCGGCCAGCACGGACAGTATCACCAGCACGATCAGCAGTTCAATCATGCTGAACGCATGGTCGTGGGCGCGCCTCATTTGACGGCCTCGTGCAATTCGCGCCAGTTGGCCACTTCGCACCAACTGAGCCGGCCGGATCGCAAGCGTACCTTGATGCTGCCGACCACTGCAGTCTCGTGCGCCGACGCGTTGACGACCGCGTAGCCCTTCTCCATCACGACCTGTCCGGTCGGATCGGGCGCACCGGGGCTCGCCGCCTGCTGCACAAGCGACGGCACGGCAGAGTAAGTCGATTGCAGTACGCCGACTATGGGCACGGCCGGCGCAACACTAGCAGCACTGAGCCCGCCCGGCAGGCCGCTCAACGCTTGCAGCACATAGGTTCGGCTGCGCGAGGCATCGCACTTGTCCGCTCCCGGCAGCAAGGTATTGAAAGCGACCGCGCCGCCAACCAGCTTGCCCCCGCCTATGCTGCGCTCCCCCGTCCGTGCGGACCGCAAGAAATCGACATACCACCCTTTGCTGCCCGCCTCCATCGTGCCGCCGCCGATACTCAGCACATCACCGCCTGACGCAGCCAGCACGCGCTCGGTGAGCTGACTGCGGCCGGTGACAACATCCATCGGCACGGACAAGCTGTCATGGATCGCATAGAACGATTGCGTGGCGAAGCTGGCCGCCGCCAGATCGTTCCTGTCGAGCAGCCTGCCGGTGCCGAACAGGATCAGGTAGCCGCCGCCCGACGCGTAGGCCGCCATCGGCTGCTGCGCGATAGGCTGGCGCTTGCCGTCGCCATCGCGGGCGACGAACAGCGCCTTGGCCGCCGCGCCCGGCCAACTACTGAAATCGAAACGCCACAGATTGCCTTGCAGGTCGCCGGCGTACGCGTAGTTCAACGCGCCGTCACGGTCGGCAATCAACGTCGGCGCGCTCAGGCCGTTGGCCATCGATGGATCGGATATCGGCGTAACGAGGCGGAAGTAGTTGCCGTTCAGCCGCCACGGCGCATCTCGCGCCTTGTCCAAGGCCAGCAGAAATAAGGCGCCCTTGCCCGCGCCACTCCGATGTCCATCGCGCGCGTAGTTGTTCAACCCGCTGGAGACGACGGCGAAATAGCGGTACGCGCCAAGACGAACGCGCACCTTGACGACCTGCGGAAGCGTCGTGACGTTGCCCATCATGGGATCGTCGCGATCGGTGAATTCCCAGAGTACGGCGTGCTCGTCCAACGCTTCGGGATCGGTAATATCCAGCGCGAACAGGCCTTGCGCACCGCCGCCCATCGCGGAGACAAGCACCGTGCGCCAATTCCCCGCGATTAGCGCGTCGCCGCTGCTGGCAGGGCCATCGACATAGGCGCGATGCACATAGTCGACGCTGGGCAGCCGCTGGAGCGTGGACATCAGGGCGTCAGGAACATAGGCGTAGAGTTCGCCACCATTGCCGACATCGAAAGCGTGCAGCATGCCGTCATTGGCGCCGAGGTAGATCACAGGACGGCGGCTTTTGTGGCGTTCGCGGAAGGCACGATAGTCGGCATCCAGCGAGTTGCCCGATGGTGGTCCCACCTGCACGGGCGTGCTGTTGATGGAATCGCCCAGTACGCTGGTGCGGCGACGGAACAGCGCCCCTTCATCGCCGCGCTCGCCGCGCAGATAGGCGACACGACGCTCGCCCAGCCCGTCAGCGGTGGCTGCACGCGGCGGTCGATCAAGCAACGCGCGCTGCGCATCCGACATGGCGAGCCAGGAAAACGGGATGCCGGCCAGTTTGCCATCGGCCTGCACGACGGCCGTGTACACCTTGCGCGCATCCGGCTCCGGTGACGGTGCGCGCCCGGCCATGCCGGTCAGGAGCGCACCCGCATCCCACAAAGCGGCGGCCGAAGGCGGCAGCGCGAGGCCCGGCGCAGGCAAGGCAAAGCGCTCAAAATGCCCACCCCAGTATCCCGCGTCCAGCGTCGCGCCGAACAGGTCGCCGGCCGATGTCGCGGGTGCGGTGGATGCGCCAGCGGGCGCCACCGCCAACAGCGATGCACCTGCAACTCGCGCCCCGCCCGGCGAGGCCGGCCGGCACGCGGCAGCGAGCGGCTCGCTCGCCAGATCGAGCACCGGCGGCGCGGCGCGCACGCCCGCCGCCAACATCGGCAACAGCATCAGCAACGAGCCGAGCAACAGCCACAACAACACGCGCGTCGCCATCCACAACCATCGCCGGCCGTGCCCTGGCGGCGGACCATCGCTCGCAACTCGCATATCGCCTCCTCACTCCACCTTGCTGTACACGGTTTGCAAGACAACCTCCGTGCCCGGCCGCGCGCCGAAACCGATCACCGTCACACGATAACAATGCGCAACCGCCCCGCCAGCCGATGCATCCTCGCCCGGTTGATGGCACTCCATCCGCTCCACCACATAGCGCGGCTTCTTGAACGGCAGCACACCCTCAGCCGTGAGCATCGCCGCGCCGGTATGCGCGCCGTAGCCGAGCGTGCACGCGCCACCATCCTCAACGCCGGACAAATCCACCCGCTGCCAGACCGGCGGCGCATCGCAGGCGCTGGCCTCGCCCGCACCATCCTGAATATCGTGTTCCGCATCCGCCAAGGCATCCTCCGCCGCCTGAAACGCCACGTCCCGATCACGCTCGCCGCGCGTCGCCTTCTCGCCCTGCAAGCTCATCTGCGCCGCCGAGACGCCCAGCAACATCGCCAGCAACATCATCATCAGGCACATCAACACCACCACGCCCCGCTGCCGTTGGACCGCCATGATCTAGCCGCCCCGGTTGCGCAACGCCACCGTCATGCCCACCACCCTGCGCGCCCGCGCACGCTGCGCCGACGGCAAGCTCGCTTCCGTGACGCGCACACCTTCGTCATCGCCATGCGCTGCGGAATACGCCGGGCCGAACAGATCGAAGCGCGTCGCCACCGTGTCGGCGCGGGTGTTGCTGTCTCCATGCAGAAGCAAGGCCACCTTGACGCTACAGACGCGCTTCCAGAAAGTCTTGCGGCGCAAATCGCGCAAGCGCTCGTCCGGCGTGGCGCCCGATAGCACCAATGCGGCATCCATCGCATCGATGCCGCTGGCATTGACATAGGCATTGGGAATATTGTCGGCCGGCGTATCGGTATCCACGCCATACAGCACCTGGAAGGAATCGACGCCGCGCACGATGGCGTCCGCGCCCCAGCCGGATGCGCCGCGATATTTGCAACGCAACTCGGCCTCGCCGTCACCATTGGCCGCGACATAGAAAATGCTCCAGCCCCGACCATCCTCATCGTGCGGAACGGCGACGCCAAAACCTGCGCAATTGAGGCTGGAGCCATCGCCATTGCCGCCCTCGCCCGAGCCGGAAAAGCGCAGCGCCAGCACATCGCTGCCATGCGCCACCGCCGGCAGCACCTCCGAAATATCGGCACTGCTGCGGCCAATGCTGCGGGCATCCAGGCCCGCGACCGGCGCAGGGGCGGCATCATCCAGTTCGATAGGCGCCACCTTGCTGTCCCAATGGATGTAAGCGCCTTGCCGTATAGCCCGCGCCAGGATGTCGAGCGCATGACGGCCGCTGTCGTTGAGGCCGATGTTCTCGCTGTGATTGCGATAGCCACTGCCGGCAGACAGCAGCAAGCCACTGGCCAGCAAGACCACGATCAAGCCCAGCACCAGCGCAATGGCGAACTCGATCACGGTCCAGCCGTTCGTAGAGCAAGGCCTCGCGCTCATCGCGTCGCTCCCACGGCGTAGGCCATGGCGGGCGCGAACTCGCCGCCTACATCCTTGCGCGGCGTGCCATCGGGATTCTTGTCGTGCCACCCGACCTTGACCACCACCGGCGCGCCCGCGCTGCCGCCGCACGCCCAGCGCAAGGTGGCGCCGTTATCGCGGCAGACCCGTATGCGGCCGGCGGGCAGATACATACTCACCTGCATTTTGGCTTCGTACAGATCGAACATCGCCAATTGCATGGCGTCGCACGCGGCGCCATAGCACAGCGACGACGGCGCCGGAGGGAGCGGTTCCGCCAGCGCATCGTAGTCCAACGTCAGATAGGGATTGGCGCCATCGGCCAGGCGCATTTGCGCGGCGTTGGCGCGCATGCGTTCGGCCAGGCCTGTGGCCACATAAGCCGCTTGCGACAACATCGCCGCCTGATGCCGCGCACGCAGCGCCGACAGCTGCATCGCCACGCCGCCGACGATGCCGACCGCCAGCAACAGCACGGCGACCAGTATCTCCAGCAACGTAAAGCCCCGCATATCAGCACGCGCACGCACGGCACACCTCCGCAAGTCGACAAGACTGAGCTAGAAGTTAGCAGTGACTACTGTAGGGAATATGAGGTGTATCAAAGGTGCGCCAGCCGTAAGCCGGCGACGAAACTAAGCCTTGCGTGGCTTGCGTTCCTGCCCGACTTCGGCAATCGCATCCTGGAACTCGGCCAGGTCTTCGAAGTTTTTATACACCGATGCAAAGCGGATATACGCGATCTTGTCCAGGCGCTTCAACTCCTGCATCACCAGCTCGCCGATGTAACCGGTGTCGACTTCGCGCTGGCCGCTGGTCAGCAGTTTTTCTTCGATCGACAATATCGCCGCGTCAACGGCGGGCGCCGCCACGGGACGTTTGCGCAAGGCCAGCGTCAGGCTGCCGCGCAACTTGGCGGCCGCATACTCGGTGCGGCTGCCGTTCTTCTTGACCACATACGGCATCACCAGTTCGATGCGCTCATACGTGGTAAATCGTTTATCGCATTTACCGCAGCGCCGGCGCCGGCGTATCGAATCCCCTTCCTCGGATACACGCGTATCGAGAACCTGGGTATCTTCATGCTGGCAAAACGGACATTTCATATGGGCGCTATTCGGTGACGCGACACCGGCACGGGCCGGCGTCGCGGTACTGCAGATTACTTGGCGTAGACAGGGAACTTGTCAGCCAGAACCTTCACGGCCGCTTTCACGCGGTCGATGGTCGCGGCGTCGTGCGGGTTGTCCAGCACGTCTGCGATCAGGTTGCCGACTTGTTCCGCTTCCGCTTCCTTGAAGCCGCGGGTGGTGAAGGCAGGCGAACCCAGGCGGATGCCCGAAGTCACGAATGGCTTCTGCGGATCGTTAGGGATGCCGTTCTTGTTGCAGGTCATGTGGGCGGCGCCCAGGATCGCTTCCGCTTCCTTGCCGGTCAGGTTCTTAGGACGCAGGTCCACCAGCATCACGTGCGACTCGGTACCGCCGGAGACGATGCGCAGGCCGCGCTTGATCAGGGTCTTGGCAAGCACGTCGGCGTTGATGACGACCTGTTGCTGGTAAGCCTTGAACTCAGGCGTCAGCGCTTCCTTGAACGCGACAGCCTTGCCGGCGATCACGTGCATCAGCGGGCCGCCCTGGATGCCTGGGAAGATGGCCGAGTTGATGATCTTCTCGTGCTCGGCCTTCATCAGGATGATGCCGCCGCGTGGGCCGCGCAGCGATTTGTGCGTGGTCGAGGTGACGAAGTCGGCGTGCGGCACAGGGTTAGGATACAGGCCTGCGGCGATCAGGCCGGCGTAGTGCGCCATGTCGACCATGAAGTAGGCGCCAACGGCCTTGGCAACAGCGGCGAAGCGCTCGAAGTCGATCTTTTTCGAGAACGCCGACGCGCCGGCGATGATCAGCTTAGGCTTGTGTTCCTTGGCCAGCGCTTCCATGGCGACGTAGTCGATGTCTTCTTCAGCGGTCAGGCCGTAGGAAACCACGTTGAACCATTTGCCGGACATATTCAGCGGCATGCCGTGGGTCAGGTGGCCGCCTTCGGCCAGCGACATGCCCATGATGGTGTCGCCTGGTTTCAGCACGGCGAAGAACACGCCCTGGTTGGCTTGCGAGCCCGAGTTCGGCTGCACGTTGGCCGCTTCCGCGCCGAACAGCTGCTTGACGCGGTCGATCGCCAGTTGCTCGACGACGTCGACATACTCGCAACCGCCGTAGTAGCGCTTGCCTGGGTAGCCTTCGGCGTATTTGTTGGTCAGCTGGGAACCCTGCGCTTCCATCACGGCTGGCGAGGTGTAGTTCTCCGACGCGATCAGTTCGATGTGATCGTGCTGACGGGTGTTTTCCTTTTGAATCGCGCCGAACAATTCCGGGTCAACGCTGGCGAGGGTGTGATCTTTTGCGAACATGTAAAAACTCCAATCAAATTGAGTAACTTGTTACTGGCAGGTTGGATCGAATGAGGGAAGCCGATAGCGGACAGGCAGCCTCTTCGTGCATTTCCATCGATGGCTGCCCAGGCGAACGGCTGTTGAAATCTCACGTTTCCCGGTGGATGCCCACCTTTCGCTGACCGATCGCCACGCACCAAAACGGTGACTATCGGAGCTTTTCGCCAGTTACGTGAGACGTAATGGAAGCCCGATTGTAATTTATGCGCCAGATTTGAGCAAGGAAATGATTGCCTAAAAGGCAATCTTATGCCGATTTTGATGGCGGGGGCTAGCCATCCTGCCATTTCGGCTACACTTGACCATCGTTTCCACTCTGGCTTACACCTCACCGCAAGGATAGAACATGATCGTCTTCATCACCGGCGCCACTGCCGGCTTCGGCGCCGCCATGGCGCGCACTTTCGTCCAGAACGGCCACAAGGTCCTGATCAGCGGCCGCCGCGAGGACCGCCTGCAAGCCCTGGCGGCCGAGCTGGGCGCAGCCGCCCGCCCCATCGTGCTCGACGTCACCGACAAGGCGTCGATCAAGGGCGCGCTGGACAGCCTGCCGGCCGAGTGGTCGCAGATCGACGTGCTGATCAACAATGCCGGCCTGGCGCTGGGCGTCACCCCGGCGCACGAATCGTCGCTGGAAGACTGGGACACCATGATCGCCACCAATTGCAGCGGCCTGGTCGCCATGACCCGCGCCATCCTGCCGGCGATGGTGGCGCGCGGCAGCGGCACCGTCATCAACCTGGGCTCGGTGGCGGGCGACACACCCTACCCTGGCGGCAACGTCTACGGCGCAACCAAGGCTTTCGTCGAGCAGTTCACGCTGAACCTGCGCGCCGACCTGGTGGGCACCGGCGTGCGCGCCACCAACCTGGCGCCCGGCCTGTGCGGCGGCACCGAGTTCTCCAACGTGCGCCTGAAGGGCAACGACGCGGCGGCGGCCAAGGTCTACGAAGGCACCGAGCCGCTGACGGCCGAAGACATCGCCAACACCGCCTACTGGATCGCCACGCTGCCGGCCCATATCAACATCAACCGCATCGAAATGATGCCGACCTGCCAGGGCTACGGCCCGCTGACGATCAAGCGCAATCTGTAACCGAGTTCCGCCGCTGCTTGCTTAAAACGGGCTTACGGATCGTTTCATTCCTGAAGCGATTCGTAAGCGGTTGTTACAATCCTTGGCAAGTTGCCGGGAAAACGCTTTACTGTTGTAAGTGCAATCTTTTGCGCGCCAGTTGAAAAATCCGCACAAAGATCGGATTTGACGTGAATTACCCCGTCCAAGCTTCAACGAAAACAATAAAATCGCGTAGAATGTTGCTCAATCTCACTAGTAGTCAAAATAACATGCCAGCAGAGTTTATCTGGAACGTACGGGTCTATTACGAAGACACCGACGCCGGCGGTATCGTCTATTACGCAAACTACCTCAAATTCTTTGAGCGCGCCCGCACCGAATGGCTGCGCGCCATCCATGTCGAACAGCACGCTTTACTGCAAGAACATGACGTCTTGTTCGTCGTCAAAACCGTCAGCGCGGAGTATCATGCGCCTGCCAAGTTGGACGATGAACTAAAATTAACACTTAGTATCGAAAAGTTAGGCCGCGCCTCGATCCAGTTTGTGCAGCAGGCGTGGTGTGGCGAACGTTTGCTGAACACTGCCCGCGTCAAGGTCGGCTGCGTCGGTTCGGACCTGAGCCCGCGCGCCGTGCCACCAGCGGTTGCTGAAAAAATGCGTAGTACCATCAAAACAGACTGAACACATACATGAACGTCACCCAAGACCTCTCCTTCCTGTCCCTCATCACCAACGCGCACCTGATCGTGCAGTTGATCATGGCGCTGCTGTTCGTCATTTCGCTCACCAGCTGGACCTACATCTTCAGCAAGATGTTCGCCGTGCGTTCGGCCCGCCGCCTGACCATCGAATTCGAGAAGACCTTCTGGGCCGGCGGCAACCTGCACGCGCTGCACCAGAACGCCGGCAAGGACCGCGCCAACAGCGGCCCGCTGGCACGCATCTTCGAAGCCGGCATGGGCGAGTTCATCAAGAGCAAGGCCGCCTACACCTCGGCCCGCGAAGCCATGGACCACGGCGCCATCCTGGACGGCGCCCGCCGCGCCATGCGCGCCGCCTTCCAGCGCGAGATGGATGTGCTGGAATCGCACCTGGCCTTCCTGGCTTCGGTCGGTTCGGTATCGCCGTACATCGGCCTGCTCGGCACCGTCTGGGGCATCATGAACGCCTTCCGCGGCCTGGCCAATGTGCAGCAAGCCACGCTGGCCGCCGTCGCCCCCGGCATTGCCGAAGCGCTGATCGCCACCGCCATCGGCCTGTTCGCGGCGATCCCGGCCGTGGTCGCGTACAACCGTTTTTCGCACGATATCGACCGTCTGGCGATCCGCTTCGAAAGCTTTGTCGAAGAGTTCTCCAACATCCTGCAACGTCAGTCGCGTTAAGAAGGCAGAGCAATCATGGCTTCCTCTTTCTCCAGCAGCATGCGCGGCGGCCGCGGCCGCAAGTTCAAGTCCGAGATCAACGTCGTGCCCTACATCGACGTGATGCTGGTGCTGCTGATTATTTTCATGGTGATGCCGTCGGCGAACGACCCGAGCGTGGTCGACCTGCCGAGCGCGGAAAAATCCACCAAGCCGCCAAGCGACTACGTGCAAGTGGTGATCAAGCCGAACGGCGCGCTGTCGATCGGCGTCAAGGGCAAGGGTGAAGAGGCGCCGGAAACCGCGCCCAACCGCGACGCCCTGGTCAAGAAACTGCGCGCCATCCACGGCGACCATCCGGACTATCCGGTGCTGATCGCCGGCGACAAGGAAAGCAAGTACGACGACGTGATCCAGCTGATCTCGGAAGCGAAGAAGATGGGCATCAACCGGGTCGGCTTGTCGACCAAGTAAATCACAGTGCATACGATGAAACCCGCAACAGCAGGCGGCCCCTACAAAGTACCGCGACAGAATGAAGGCTGGCGCTCCGTCGTGCTGGCCGCGGCCATGCACGCCGTGCTGCTGCTGTTCCTGTGGGTGGGCGTGAGCTGGCAGAACAATCAGCCGACCGAAGTGCAGGCCGAGATCTGGGACATGAAGGTGCAGGACGCCGCGCCGCCGGCCCCGCCCGTCGTCAAGCCCGAGCCGGAACCCGAACCGGAGCCTGAGCCGGTGGCCAAGGCCGCCCCGCCGAAACCGGTGGAAGCGCCGCCGACGCCGAAGGAACCGGACATCGCCCTCGAACGCCTGAAGGCGAAGAAGAAGCTCGAACAGGAAAAACTCGAGGCAGCCAAGGAAGCCAAGCTGAAGAAGGAAGCCGACGAGAAGCAGGCCAAGCTGGAAGCCAAGAAGCTGGCCGACAAGAAGGCCGCCGAGCAAAAGCTGAAGGACGAAAAAGAACAGGCCGAGAAAGACAAGAAGGAACTGGCCGAGAAGGACAAGAAAAAACTCGCCGCTGAAAAGGCCGCCAAGGAAAAAGCCGAGAAGGCCGCCAAGGACAAGGCCTTCGCAGCCGAGATGAGCCGCATCACCGGCAACGCCGCCAAGGGCAGCACCGGCACCGCCGCCACCTCGACCGGCGGCCGCGTCGACGGCGGCTACCAGGCGGCGATCCGGGCCAAGATCAAGAGCAACCTGGTGTACGGCACGGTCGACGATACGCTGAGCGCGACCTACCAGATCACGCAGCTGCCGACCGGTGAGATCATCGGCGTGCGCAAGATGAAGAGCAGCGGCTCTGCCGCTTACGATAGCGCGATTGAAAACGCGATTGCCAAATCGTCACCACTGCCCAAGAAAAAAGATGGTACGGTAGAGCGCGAGTTTGTCGCCGATTTCAACATGAAGGATATGCACTGATTATGAAAAAACTGAACCAAGCAATCCTCTCCGCCACGCTGGCGCTGGCCGCCGGTGGCGCCCTCGCCCAGATGCGGATCGAGATTTCCGGCGTCGGCAGCAACCAGATCCCGGTCGCCGTGGCCGGCTTCGCCGACGAAAACATCGCCCCGCAACAGATCTCGGCCATCATCAAGGCCGACCTGGAGCGCAGCGGCGCCTTCAAGCTGATCGACGCCGGCGTCATCACCAGCATGAGCAATATCGACTACGGCACCTGGAAAGCCAAGGGCGCCGACGCGCTGGTGGTGGGCACCGTCGCCAAGTCCGCCGCCGGCGACTTCGAAGTGCGCTACAAGCTGTTCGACACCGTCAAGCAGAGCGAGTTGTCGCAGCTGAACGTGGCGCGCGCGCCGCAGTTCACCCGCCTGACCGCCCACAACATCGCCGACGATGTGTACCTGAAGCTGACCGGCATCCGCGGCGCCTTCTCGACCCGCATCGCCTACGTCAAGGAATACGACAAGCGCCACTACGAACTGCTGGTGGCCGACGCCGACGGCGAAGGCGAACAGATGGCGCTGCGCTCGAACGAGCCCATCATCTCGCCATCGTGGTCGCCGGACGGCACCAAGGTCGCCTATGTGTCGTTCGAACAGAAGAAGCCGGTGGTCTACGTGCAGAACCTGATCAACCGCGCGCGCACCGTCGTCGCCAACGAAAAAGGCAGCAACTCGTCGCCGGTGTGGGCGCCGACCGGCAACAAGCTGGCGGTGTCGCTGTCCAAGGACGGCCATACGCAGATCTACACCGTCAACGCCGACGGCGGCAACCTCAAGCGCGTCTCCAACAGCGCCGGCATCGATTCCGAAGCCAACTTCGCGCCGGACGGCAGCATCTACTTCATGAGCGACCGCAGCGGCGGCCCGCAGATCTACCGCATGAACGGCGACGGCGGCGACGCCAAGCGCGTCACCTTCACCGGCAACTACAACATCAGCCCGCGCGTATCGGCCGACGGCAAGACGCTGGCCTATATCTCCCGCCGCGACGGCAACTACCAGCTGTACGCGATGGACCTGGCTAGCGGCCAGGAACAGCGCCTGTCCGACAGCACGGACGACCAGTACCCAAGCTTTGCCCCGAACGGCAAATACATCATGTACGCCACTCAAGCCGGCGGCCGCAAATCGCTGGCTGTGGTCTCGGTGGATGGACGTGTGAAGCAACGCCTGACCACACAGGCGGGCAACATCAAGGAGCCCACCTGGGGTCCATTCATGCAGTAATTTTTACCTTTCATCACTAGGAGAATCAAATGCGTAAACTCAGCAGCTTAGCTTTCATCGTCACCACCGCCGCCATCCTGTCCGCTTGCTCGACTCCGGTCAAAATCGCCGAACCGGCAAAAGTGGAAGAGCGTCAAGTCGAACAGAAACCACAGCCACAGCCGGACACCCGCACCGTCGCTCCGGTCGAAACCAAATCGCTGGATCCGCTGGACGATCCTAAAGGCGTGCTGGCCAACCGCAGCGTGTACTTCGACTTCGACAGCTACGTCGTGCGCGACGACGGCAAGCCAGTGGTGGAAAACCACTCGGCCTACCTGGCCAAGAACAAAGCCCGCTCGATCCTGATCCAAGGTAACACCGACGAACGCGGCGGCGCCGAGTACAACCTGGCCCTGGGCCAGAAGCGCGCCGAAGCCGTGCGTAAAGCGATGACCACGCTGGGCGTGCCGGAATCGCAGATCGAAGCCGTATCGCTGGGCAAAGAAAAGCCTAAGGCATCCGGTTCGAACGAAGAAGCATGGGCACAAAACCGTCGTGCAGACATCGTCTACAAGTAATCGAAAGCACTACCCTTTTGCCGGGTCACAGGCATAATACGGGGCGGCGCGCGGATAACACCGCGCCCCGCCCCGTTTCCTTTTAGATTTGTGTGAAAGCGCCCGACATGATGAAACTCTCCAAATCCGGCCTGAGCGCCGCCCTGCTGGCCGCGCTGACCTGGCTGCCGCTGCAAGCCCATGCCGGGCTGTTCGACGACGACGAAGCCCGCAAGGCCCTGCTCGACCTGCGCGCCAAGGTCGAAGCCATGCGCAGCGAGCTGAACGCCCGTATCGACACCAAATCCGACAAGTCCAGCACGCTGGACCTGGTCAATCAAAACGAAATGACGTTACAGGAAGTGGCCAAGCTGCGCGGCCAGATCGAAGTGCTGAGCAACGAGCTGGCGAATGCGCAAAAGCGCCAGAAAGATTTCTACGTCGACCTGGACGCCCGCCTGCGCAAGCTGGAGCCGCGCGAGGTGACCATCGACGGCAAGACCGCGCAGGTGGACCCGAACGAGCAGAAGACCTATGAGGCGGCTTACAAGATCTTCCTCGCAGGCGACTACAAGGCTGGCGGCACGGCGTTCACCGAGTTCCTGCAGCGCTACCCGGGATCGAGCTACGCGGCCAACGCCCAGTACTACCTGGGCAGCTCCTACTTTGCGCAGCGCGACTGCAAGGGCGCGATCTCGGCCCAGCTGCTGGTGCTGAAAAACTACCCGGACAGCCCGCGCGCGCCGGAAGCCATGCTCAACATCGCCAGCTGCCAGAGCGAGCTGAAGGACAAGGCCGCCAAGAAGACGCTGCAGGATCTGATCAAGGCCTATCCTGACTCGGCGGCAGCGGTGACGGCAAAAGAACGCCTCAGCGGCAAATAATTACCCGGGGGTATTTGACAGCCAGACTCATTACCCCCTATAATCTCGCTTCTTCGGGGGTCGTTAGCTCAGCTGGTAGAGCAGCGGACTTTTAATCCGTTGGTCGCAGGTTCGAATCCCGCACGGCCTACCATTCGAAGAAAACCAAGGTTTCATACCTTTGGGTCGTTAGCTCAGCTGGTAGAGCAGCGGACTTTTAATCCGTTGGTCGCAGGTTCGAATCCCGCACGGCCTACCAAGATTCATCAAGAAAGCCCACCAACTTCGGTTCGTGGGCTTTTTTGTTTCTGGTCGCTCTCTGGTCGCCCCGACGGAGCAGGAAACCATCCTGCCCCTCATTCAAGTTGCTACGGACTACCGAGATACTCGCGGAACGAACATCTTGCTTAAAGGACAGGACCAAATCATACAAACTAAAAAATGGCAATCGGTGCCGTTCTAAATGCACAGCCTTGTCCCTAGTGGCTGAATCGCCCTTCGACCAGAATCAAACACCTTTCCATTCCGTTTACTCATCAATTCTTCTACAGGCGGGCCATTGCTGACTTACAATGCTCTGTTTGATGGGGCGGACTTCTCGCGAAAACTGCAGGTCAGACCCTTCGATGGGAAACAGCCCAAACAGCACAGATGCGCGCCTTGCCTCAAGGCGCAATAAGGAAAGAACAAAGAAACGATGGCAAAGGCAAAAAAAGACGCGGCAGAACCAGTTGCACCGCAGCTACTCGAAGTAAGCAGAGATGGAAGTGGAAAAATCTTCAGCCACGTTCGGAAGAAATGGTTGGTTGAGACTCCGGAAGAGCGAGTGCGCCAAGAGTACCTGTGCGTACTTGTCAACGAGTACGGATTCCAGCTTGACCAGATCGCAGAAGAGGAAGCCGTTACAGAACGCGGTTCGAGCAATGCGCGCGCAGACTTCCTCATCTGGCGAACGAAGGGCGACAGGACCGACAAGAAGCATCCGATCATCGTCGTTGAATGCAAGTCCGACAACGTTCAAATCGATGCAAAAACCTACGCTCAAGGCGCGAACTACTCCCAATTCTGCAAGGCGAAGTTCTTCGTAACTCACAACAACCAGGAGACGAAGTATTGGCGCGTCGATCACGAAAGGATGATGCCAAACTTCGACGAAATCGAGAACATACCGCACGCCGACGCAAACAATCGTGAAATCGACGAGCTCATCTCGAAACTCAAGGTCTTCAAAGAAAACGAATTCGCAGACCTTCTGCAGAAGTGCCACGACGTTATCCGAAACCGCGAATCGCACGATCCGACAAAAGCGTTCGACGAGACGGCAAAGATCCTTTTCGTAAAGGTATGGGTCGAGCGTGTCCTAAAGTCGAGGAAGCAGCGGAAAAACATCTTTAACGTCGACTTTTTGGACAGCCAGGTCGGAGACGATCCAGTCAACGACCTCTTCGCGAAGACCAAGGAGCATTACAACAAGCAAGCGCTTTTCTCGCCCTCGGAGAGGATCAACTTGCGCCCGGAGACAAGCAAGGAAATCGTGCGTCTCCTGCAAAAATACAACCTTTCCGACACAAGCGAGGACATCAAGGGCATAGCGTTCGAGCGGTTCCTCGGCAGGACCTTTCGCGGCGAGATCGGCCAGTTCTTCACGCCACGTCCAATCGTGGAGTTCATGATTCAGATGCTCAATCCGCAGGAGGGTGAAGTCATCTGCGACCCGGCGTCCGGCTCCGGCGGCTTCCTGATCCGATTTTTCGAGATCGTAAGGAACAAGATTCTGCAAGCAGTAGACGAGGAATACAAGGCATACGAAGCTCAACTTTCCGAGCAGGGGGAACTGTCCGACGCGGAGCGCGCGAAAAAACTACTCGCCAAATATGCCGAACTCCAGAAGCAGCTCGTTAAGGAAGCTGACGGGTCAAGGATCTGGAAACTCGCAAACCGGTGTATCTACGGAACCGACAAGAACGACCGGATGGCACGCACGAGCAAGATGAACATGATCATGCACGGCGACGGCCACGGGGGCGTCCACCACTGGAACGGATTCCTGAATGTGAACGGCATCTTCGAGGAACGGTTCGATCTTATCCTGACGAACCCGCCTTTCGGCTCGAAGCTGGAGAGCGACGAGAAAATCTTGGAAAAGGACATCGAGCTCCCCGAGGACGTCGAGGACCATTACGAGGAGGTCTATGGGACGCCATACCGACTGGCACGCGAAGCCCTGAAGGCGGCAGTCGACAAACCAATCGCGTCGCTGTTCGAACTGCCCAGGAGCGAGAGCGGCTCGATCAAGACCGAGGTCCTTTTCGTCGAGCGCTGCCTTGATCTCCTGAAGCCCGGCGGACGTATGGGAATCGTCCTTCCCGAAGGGATTTTCAACAATCCGTCCGTAGCCCACGTCCGCCGTTTCGTCGAGGACCGCAGCCGTATCAGGGCAGTTGTTAGCCTGCCAGCGGAAACCTTTGTGGCGAGCGGTGCGACCGTAAAGACCTCGCTCCTATTCATTCAGAAGTTCACGGAGACCGAAAAACTGCACTACGACGAAGCCGCGTCCCGGCTCTTGGCCGAAGTACGGGCCGAACGGAAGCAGGAGACTGACGAGCTGAGAGAGATCGTCGAAACAGAGAACAAGAAACAGGCCGATTTCCTGCCCCCGAATGTCAAAGCGACAGCCGAAGACAAGGCGCACGCGAAGGAACAAACGAAGGACTTCAACGACCGGCTCAAGGAGCGTAGGAATGAAGCGACCAAGAAGCTGAAAGAGATCGAAGGCGAGATAACCCGCGACGCTCGGAAGAGGCTTCGGCACGCGACGCGGTATCCAATCTTCATGTACGACGCCGACAAAGTGGGCTTAACGGCGACGGGCGCGGAAGACGATAATGAGCTATTCCCGAATCAGCGCGTTCCCAAAGGGATGCAGTCGACAGCCTTGGAGCAGTTCTACGCATTCCTTGCGGACGCCCAGCCGTTCCTCCAACGCGCCGATTCCAAGGAGGCTGCCAAGTGAAAGGGTTCGCAGTTTGGCTGGACGACACCGGCGAACGCTGGGACTTGAAAGGCGCGCAGGCCGCGATATTCAAGGCCGCACACCCGCATTTCGTCCCGCTGGGAAATTTCGTGGAAGAACGAGTGGAGCTCGTCCGCCCGTCGCTCGATCCGGACAAGGAGTGGCCAGTCTACGGCGTCAGCAACAAGGTCGGAGTGTTCCTTAGCCACATGCAGCTCGGCGAAAAATTCCGCACTCCCTACAAGCGGATCGAGAAGGACTGGTTCTTCCACAATCCGACACGCGCCAACGTCGGATCGCTTGGTCGCGTTCCCATTGTGCCGGAAGACGCGGTAACGAGCCCGGAATACCAAGTCTGGAGCATCAAAAATCCGGAATGGATGCCCGAATACGTCGAGGCCCTAATTTCCATGCCGTTCTTCAACCTGCTTATTCAGGTACACAGGGTCGGCGCGGTCAAGGAACGTCTCTACGCAAGGAACCTTATGGAAATTCCGGTCCCCAACCACGGACGGGACTTCCAGAAACGCATCGTACAGAAGTGGACCGATTTACGTGACCGGATCGCCGCTGCCGAAAAGCGGATTGAGGAGCACGAGGAATCCCTGGTGGCACAGGTGCTCGCAGACAGCGGCATCGAGGTAAGCCATTCGCGGAAAAGGCCCAAGGCATACGCGCTCCAGCTCGACGAAATCGAGCGATGGGGAGTGGGCTTCAACCGGTACACGTGGTCGCTCGAAGACATGCTCCAGTCTTCGATGTACGACAGAGCCCCAATCGAGAGCGTCGCCTTCATCAACCCGAAGCGTACAAAGACTATACCGAACGAAACGCGGGTAACGTTCGTTCCGATGGAGGCCGTTTCGGAAACGTCCGGGGCCATCGAATCGGCGGAAGACGTGCCTTTCGACGAAGTATCGAAAGGCTACACTGCCTTTGAGGAGGGGGACGTAATCTGGGCGAAGATTACCCCTTGCATGGAGAATGGCAAGTCCGCCGTCGCAAGGAATCTAGTGGGCGGCGTCGGATTTGGCTCCACGGAATTCCATGTCGTACGCCCACGGGACCCCGACGCGGTAATTCCGGAATACCTTTGGTGCCTGTTGCGCCTGAAGGCAGTACGCCAAGCGGCGCGCAGATACTTCATCGGCTCGGCAGGACAGCAACGCGTTCCCGACGGCTTCCTCAAGGATCTGGTTATCCCGGTCCCCCCGAAGACTGTCCAGGAAAGCATTGTCGAAGGAGTCAGGCAGAAAAGGCTAATGGTCTCAGAGGAATACGCCGGCCTTGCCAAGTTGCGCAAGGGCGGACTGGCCGAAATCGAGCAAGCAATCGTTTCGGGTCATTGGGTATAGAAACGAAGGATAAAAAGGATTTCAGTTCCGACTATTCAAACTTAACTAATCCTGAATTGCTGGCTGAATGGCTCGCATCAAATAAATCGGGGGAATATTACAGTTCCGATATGCGGTTATCGCAGGAGTAAACATTGACGACCTTCCGTTCTGACTAGGTTCCAACTCAGTGAAGGCTGCGCTAATGCACATCGCAAAGTTCGACTTTCACACCGTACAGCTGATCCCTACTACAGCCCAAGCCCTAACAAGGTCTTGGGCTTTTTCATTTTGACGCCGAAAAGAGAAATTCCATCAACGGCACCACCTCCATCAATCGGTGTGCAAAGTGTGCAAACCGTGCAAGTGGATCGTACGCCCCGCCTAAGGAAAATGCGGCTGCGGCACCGTCCCTTACCCCCCATTAGATACAACCGACCGCCACCCCGACCGGAAATGGATCAGACACGGCCGCGACAGCGCCGCTTAAAAAGCCACCTTCACGATGTGCCATTCCGCGCCTACCACATAAGGCCCACCCTTCTTTCGCCGCACCCCGATCCACGGATTCGAACTCCGCGTCACTGACCAAAGCAACTACATTGCAGTCGCACAAGCTGCGCGCGCCCTGACATGATTCCTTGACGCCACCGAATCGTCGAAGGACACCCAGACCTATTACTGGTACATCGGCCCCTTCCAATATATTGCGCCGCTTCAAATGCCCTCAACCTGCAACGCAGTACGCTCGTCCGACACCTTTTGACAGGGAGACGACTATGCAGCAGTCCGACGAAGACGCATTCGAAAACGCCATCAAATCACTAGAAGCAACCACCGCCAGCGCAGGCATGCATCTGGAAATTGATTCCACCGCACGCCGAATTTACGCACGCGAGATAAAGGCCATGTCAGATAACCTTCGCCGCGAAGTCGCCAGGGGGACGTTGACTTGGGCGCAAGCGGCGGAGCAGGCCCATAACACCCGGAACGTCGTCATGCAGCTCACCAGATCGCGTACCACGCCCGTTGCCCGGGCCTTCGCAGAGCACAAGAAGGCTGAGGGCCGAGGTCTGAATGCGCTGGTCGCCGAAAAAACCGCGAAGTTGTTTGGGAAAAATGCTGTCTTCGCAAAGCTCACCCCATCACAGCAAAACCGCGTATTTGCCGAAATTGTGGCCTCGGCCGGCCGGTCTCAACCCACAATCACACGCAATGTGCTGCGGTTGTCATACGTGGGCCGTGGCGTCATTTTGCTGTCATTAGCGCTATCGACGTACAATGTTCTCACCGCTCGCAACAAATCCACTGCGGTCAAGCGAGAGCTGGTCACCACCACTGCGGGAATCGGCGGAAGCATCGGAGCTGGCGCTCTCGCGGGTTTGGCGTGCGGCCCCGGCGCTCCAGTATGCGTGACAATAGGTGCGTTTGTCGGAGGTGCGCTGGCGGCCTTCGGCGCTGGCTTTCTATGGTAGAGCAAGCTCGTGAGATTACTTTCGACCTCAGAATTCGCGGCACGGCTAGCGTCGCCCTACTCGGATACGAAGCTGGCGACTTCCGAACTGCTGCTGGACGGCAAGCCCACCGGGCTGATCGTGACCGGAGCAGTGCTGGAAGCAGCCCTGGAATGGCAAGGCTGTCGCATCGCCTTCCTCACCGATGACATTCCCTTCGAAGACATGCTGCGGATTTATATGTTCGACGCCAATATGACATTGGTCGATGCGGCCGTGCTCGGCGCGATGTATTCCACAGGCACATTTACCGGGCTAAGCCTGCAGCCACCGAATGCGCTGACGTTTCGCTTCTTCGGCGGCACCGTCTGGCGCATGGTGCTGCTGGCCGAGCGGGAATTTGGCCTTCCCTTCCTTTCGGATCCGAGCGGTGTGAGCCGAAAGTTCAAATTCTTCAGGCACTTCCGGATCGAAGGCAAGCCGCAGCCTGAAGGCATGCGGGGCGTCTCAAGTCAGTCCGACACGGCTCCGCGAACGCAGGTTGCGATATCGGTACCACGCCGCGCTTCGCGAAAACGCATTTCCAAAAATGGTATAAATCGTTCCTGATCAACGGGTCTTGGACAAGCCTGAGTCCAGGTCTAGCCAACTCCAGGCCCGATACAATGCGGTCAATTTGCTTTAGCGCGTCGCGAGCGGCAGCGCGTTCGCGACGTTCTCCCTGATGCCCAGGAACTTTACGCTGCTGCAGCGGCCTTCGGCTTGCGCGGGGCGCGCGGCTTCTTCGGTTTCTCTGCAGGGGCAGCGGCCTCGCGGCCCTTGACCGCTTCAATCAGGGCATTGACGTAGGCGTTGCGAGCGGTCTGGGCGAATGCGGTTTGTTGCTGCAGGCGGGCCAGTTCAGCGTCGACGGCCTGGATGTTGGCGGCCTGAATCCTGGCGGCCTCGTTCAGGTTGGCGGAGGCGTAGGAGGTACCATTGATGGTAACGTATTGCGGTAAAGTCATCTTCTTCCTTGATTATCGTATCCGGGCCGAAAATCCCAGTCGGCCATGATTGTATGTCCAACCGGCATGCCTCGCCAAGGGCGCCCAAGCCCTCCCGCGACAGTTGGGGCTTGTCAGATTCCGTTCCGCGCATTATGATGCTGGCCCCTTGGGTCGTTAGCTCAGCTGGTAGAGCAGCGGACTTTTAATCCGTTGGTCGCAGGTTCGAATCCCGCACGGCCTACCAAGATTCATCAAGAAAGCCAACCGTTCGCGGTTGGCTTTTTTGTTATTGCCTGGCCTATGCTAAAGTTGGCAATTCCACAGCAAAATTTCAACGCATGAAAACCATACCCGCCCGGATGACCTACCTGCGCAATGCCGAAGCAGTATGCAGCTTCGCCTTGCCTGCGATCTTCTGCTACGACTGGCAGAGGTCGGGCGATCCGGTCGCCTGGGCGATGCGGGGAGCGGCGCTTGTGCTGATCAGTTACATCCTGCTGCAGGGTGTGCTGTACTGGCATCTCAAATTGCAATCGGTCGTGCAGCGCCAGCCATTGCCGGCGTATTTCCAGCCGCTGTACCGCTTCTTCAAATACTCGAACTTCCTGGCCATCGCTGCCGTGGCCGCGTTCATTGCGGCGATGAACGACGCCACCGCCTCGACTGCGGACCTGATGTGGTCCTACGGTCTGCTGGGGCTCGCGCTGCTGGAGCAAATCAACTACTACCACTATCAACTGATGTACGACACGCGCGCCGCCTTCGCCTACCTGCGCCGCAACGGCCGCCTGCGCAAAGCCGCGCTGGGGCTGGACCTGGAGCGGCAGAAAGCCATCTAAACGCGCCAGGAAAGTCGCCGATATCACTTTCGATATCAAGCGATCATATTTCCGCCAGGAAGCGTTTTCGGCCGCTGCGTAACCACCCTGTCATATGGGGCCACTACCTTGGTGCGTTTTCCACCATCGTACGGTCCTTATATGCAATTGTTTTCACCACGTCCCCACATCCTGGCCCTGAGTATCGGGTTGGCCCTGAGCGCCTGCGGCGGCTCCTCCACGGAAGAACCGCTGGTGATCCCTGCAGCGCCAGCCGACCAGGGCGCCGCTGAAGTGGCGCCGCTGCCGTCGGCCACCGCCTTTGTCGACACCATCGCCACCAACCAGCGCGGCGACGCCCGCTACGCGACGCTGGCCACCAACGCCGGCGTGCGCATCCTGGGCGGCTTCCTCGATGTGTGGAAACCGCTGACCGAAAGCGTCGACGCCGGCGTCACCGCGCCCGCCGTCGACAACTTCCCGGCCGTGGTCGCCTCCACCTGGACCGGCGTGCCCAACGACGGCACCCCGGACGGCAAAGTGGTCAACGCCGCCGTGCATCAGGCCAATATCGACTACGTCATCAAGGCCACCGCCAACCGCACGGCGGACCAAGCCACGCAAGCCTATCTGGATGACCGCCGTGGCAAAGGCTACAGCGTCACCGACGGCATGGGCCCGCTGACCAGCGCCTGGCGCACCGCCGCCCAGCAAGCCACCAGCATCAACGCGGTCGCGGCCGACGCCACCAGCGTGCTGTACAACGACAGCGGCAACAACACCGGTGTCGGTGGCAGCGCCAACGCCAGCTTCGGCAGCGTGGTCGACCTGGTCAACCTAGTCGGCGGCAACGCCTCCACCGAGCCGGCCAAACGCTTCTACAAATACGCCCGTCCCTACCGCTGGAGCAGCAGCGTGCAGGTATTGCCAACACTGGCGCCGGCCAAGAGCAGCACGCCCGCCACCGACGGCGGCTTCACCAGCGGCCACTCGGCCGAAGCCGCGCGCGATGCGGTCGCCATGGCCTATGCGGTGCCGGAGCGCTTCCAGGAAATGCTGAGCCGTGGCCTCGAACTGGGCGAATCGCGCATCCTGGCCGGCATGCACTCGCCGCTGGATGTGCTGAGCGGCCGTATCCTCGGCCAGGCCAGCGCCGCCGCCAACCTGGCGGATCCGGCCAACGCGGCCAAGAAAGCCGCCGCCGTCACCCAGGCGCACGCCACGCTGATGGCCGCAACCGGCACCACCGCCGACAGCTTTGCCGCCTACGCACAGTCCGGCACCCCGGCCAATGACCGCTTCGCCGACTACGCCACCAACAAGGCCAACTACCTGCGCCGCAGCACCTACGGCTTCGCGCCGGTCGCCGCCACCAATGTCGCCGCCGCCGTGCCGAAAGGCGCCGAAGTGCTGCTGGAAACCCGCCAGCCTTACCTGAGCGACGCCCAGCGCCGCGTGGTGCTGAAGACCACCGCGCTGCCGTCGGGTTATCCGGTCATGGACGATGCTGAAGGCTGGGGCCGTTTGAATCTGTTCGCTGCGGCGGACGGCTACGGCACGTTCAGCGGCAACGTCACCATCGTCATGGACGCCGGCAAGGGCGGCTTCAACGCGGTGGACCGCTGGCGCAACGACATCGGCGGCACCGGCAAGCTGATCAAGCAAGGCACGGGCACGCTGAAGCTGGCCGGCGCCAACAGCTGGACCGGCGGCACCGAGCTGACCGCCGGCACGCTGCAAGGCGACTCCGCCGCCGCGTTCGGCGCTGGCGACGTCTATGTCAGCGGCGGCACGCTGGTGGCCAACGCCCCCGCCCCGTTAAAGGTCGCCGGCAAATACACCCAGCTGGGCGGCGGCACCACGCTGGAGCTGGACTTGGGCGCCGCCGGCAGCCAGGGCAGCCTCGCCGTGTCCACCACCGCCACCATCGCCGGCGGGACGCTGCGCGTGAAGTTCGTCAACGGCTACAAGCCCAAGGCGGGTGATGTGCTGACCGTCATCACAGCGGCCAGCCTGAAAGGCAAGTTCACGACCATCACGGTGGATGGCTTCGCCAACGTCACGCCCAATTACAGCGCCACCACGCTGACATTGACCGTCGGCAGCTAAGCCGCACGAAGCCCGGGCGCGAGCCGCCCGGGCAGTTGCGCGATGTGTGACAATGGCTGCGTTTATCGAAGGCGCCGACCATAAAGGACAGCAATGCCATTGAAGCCCAAGCACATCCGCGAAATGCTCCTGCTAGCCCTGTCAATTTTCTCTCTTCCAATGGCATCCGCCAGCGCAAGCACGTGTTACGGCACCGTGGCCAAGGGCCGCCTGCAAGACGGCGTGCAGCTTCCCGCTCAAGGAAAAAACTTCGTCCCCTACAGCAGCCTGGGGATCTCGCTTGGCCGGACGTATGTACACCAAAGCGTTCGCGACATCGTCGTCGACGCATACACCGCCGTGTCTCTCGCCGCGCCAGAAAAGCGCTTCATGTATGGCGAAACAGGCCTGGCCAACGGCGGGCCATTCAAACCGCACCACACCCACCAGGCCGGCCTCTCGGTCGATTTCATGGTGCCTGTGCTCGACAGCCAACGCCGGTCCGTCCTTCTGCCAACGAGCGCTCTGAACAAATTCGGCTACGACCTGGAATTTGACGCGACCGGCACGCTGGGCGATCTGCGCATCGATTTCGAAGCCATGGCGGAACACCTGTACCAACTTGCCGAAGCGGCGAAAAAACACCACGTCGGGATCAAGCAAGTCATCTTTCAAAAAGAGCTGGTGACGCTGCTGTTGCAGACGAAACGCGGCAGCTACCTGCGCAACAACGTGCCTTTCATGAAGGCGACGCCGTGGATCAAGCACGATGAACACTACCACGTGGACTTTTCCATACCCTGCCGGCCGCTATAGCGACTGATGCACTTTGACAACAGCTAATTGTTAAAGTGAAAATCCGCGTGTATTGTGGTGCTCTTGATGTTGTTCAGCACCCAACATGAAACAGCCCCTTTTCTTCCGCACGCAACCCGGCCCAGGCTGGCTGTTCGCCCTGGCCCTGGCGGCCTGCTATCCCCTGACCGCCTCCGCGACCACGCCGGAAGACGAAGACCTGGCCCTGTACGGCATGGACCGCTCCGCCATCAGCCTGGCGACCGGCTCCACCCAGCTCTTGCGCCGCGCGCCGGCGGTGGCCTCCGTCATCACGGCCGAGGATATCGCCGCCATCGGCGCCACCGACCTGAATCAGGTGCTGGAAACGGTGGCCGGCATCCACGTCACCCGCGTGCCGACGATGTATGCGTCCAACTACATCATTCGCGGCATCGGCAGCGGCAGCCCCAGCAACCCGCAAGTGCTGGTCATGCTCAACGGCCTGCGGATGAGCACCGACTACACCGGCGACAAAGGCAATATGTGGGTCAGCATGCCGGTGACGAATGTGGCGCGGATCGAAATCATCCGCGGCCCCGGCTCCGCCCTGTATGGCGCCGATGCGTTTGCCGGCGTCATCAACATCATCACCAAGACGGCGGACCAGATGCCGGGCCTGCACGCGGGCGTGCGGGTTGGCTCGTTCAACACCCGCGACGCCTGGCTGGAATACGGCCACAAGCAAGACCAGCTGGGCATCGCGGCCTATCTGCAGGCCGGCCGCACCGACGGCCCGGACAGCATCATCGAAGCCGATGCGCAAACGCTCAACGACAGCCGCTTCGGCACCCATGTCAGCAAGGCGCCCGGCCGCATCAGCGCAGGCTACAGCGCCTACGACGGCGGCCTCGACCTGACCTACCAGCGCTGGCGCTGGCGCACCAACCTGAAATGGCGCGGCGATGTCGGCACCGGCCCCGGCGTCAATTCGGCGCTGGACCCGGACCACAAGGCCCGCACCGGCACGGCACTGAGCGAACTGGCCTGGACCGCCCCCGATTTTTCCGATACGTGGAGCGTGGGCGCTACGCTCAGCTACATGTTTTTCACCGAACAGACACCCGAAGGACTGGGCCTGTTTCCGGCCGGTGCGCGCATCGGCCCCAACCTGTTCCCGAACGGCATGATCGGCGGCCCCAACCGCTGGGAGCGCAATCTGCGCAGCGCGGCCTACGCCACCTACAGCGGCTGGAACCACCACGCGCTGCGCCTGGGCATCGGCCATGACGACCTGTATCTGTACCAGGTCAGCACGATGAAGAACTTCCTGCTCAGCCCGGCGGGCGTGCCTATACCGACCGGCCCGGTGATCGACTACGGCGCCATCCAGCCGCACATCCGGCCCACGCGCCGCAAGATCAACTACGCCTACATCCAGGACGAATGGCAGTTCGCACGCGACTGGGCGCTGACGGCCGGCGTGCGCCACGACCATTACTCGGACTTCGGCGGCACCACCAATCCGCGCCTGGCGCTGGTGTGGGACGCCGACCTCAACGTCACCGTCAAGCTGCTGCACGGCCGCGCCTTCCGTTCGCCCAGCTTCAACGAGCAGACCGGCATCAACCCGGTCAACATGGGCAATCTGAAGATCCAGCCGGAGACCATCGCCACCACGGAAGCGGCGCTGGCGTGGCAGGCGCGGCCCGACCTGGCAGTCAATCTCAGCCTGTTCCGCTACAAGATGAAAGACCTGATCCGTTCCGTGCCGAATCCGGCGCCGGCGCCGGGCGCCACCTATCAGAACAGCGGCAGCCAGGACGGCAACGGCGGCGAGGTCGAACTGACATGGGATGTGGACGCCAACCTGCGCTGGCAAGCGAACTACGCGCGCCAGAACGCGCGCGATCCGGCCACCGGCCGCGACCCGGGCTATGCGCCGCGCCATCACGCCAACACCCGCGTGGACTGGAGCTTCAGCCCCGGCTGGCGCCTGACGCCGCAGCTGAACTGGGTGGCCGGCCGGAGCCGGGCGCCCGGCGACGCGCGCGCGCCGATCGCCAACTACCGCACCGTCGACGCCACGCTGACGCGGCGCCTGCCGCATGGCTGGACCGTGTCCGCCAGCGTGCGCAATATGTTCGACGCCGACGCCCGCGAACCCAGCCTGGCGCCGGGACTGGCGCTGCCGTTCGATATTCCGGTGTCGCCGCGCGCGGTGGAGCTGATGCTCAGCGTTAAATTGTGACGTAGTCAGCGCATCTGCTTTTTCAGGAAGGCGAAGATGCGCGGGTCATGCGAGTAGGCGACATTAAACCGCAGGAAGCTGCCGGCGGTGTTGTTGACGCTGAAGACATTCCCCGGCGCGAACAATATCCCGGACGCCAATCCCGCGCCGGCTATCGCCGACGCATCCATCTCCGCCCCGCCCTGCACCCATAAGAACGGTCCGCCGGCCGGCTCTGCCCAAGGCTCCAGCCCGCAGTCGCGCAAGCGCTTGCGCACCGACACCGACGCCTTGCGCAAGCGCTGGCGGATGGCCTCCGTATGCTTGCGGTAGCTGCCGTCGAGCAGCAGCTTGGAAATCAGCCGCGCCGACAGTTCATTGTTGCCGAACGTGGTGGCCAGCTTCAAGTCCAGGATCGCCTCCACCCATTCCGCTTTGGCGACCAGATAGCCGCAGCGCGTCGCGCCCGACAGCGTCTTGGAAAAACTGCCGATGTAGATCACGTTCTGCAACTGGTCCAGCGCGGCGAGGCGCACCGCCGGGCGTTCCTCCAGATCGGCAAAGGTGTCGTCCTCGACGATGGCGAAGCCGTGCTGCTGGCTCAGCAGCAGTATCCGGTGCGCCACGGCCGCCGGGAACGAGATGCCGGTGGGATTTTGCAGCACCGTGTTGGTGATGTAGAGCCGGGGCCGATGCCGCGCCAGCTCGGCTTCGAACTGCTGCATGTCCGGCCCGTTCGGCGTGAGCGGAATGCCGACCACATGAACGCGGTGCGCGCGCAGGCTGGCCTGGAAATTGAAGTAGCACGGGTCGTCCACAAACACCGTGTCGCCGGGCTGCACCAGCAGGCGGATGGCCAGGTCCAGCGCCTGGCTGCCGCTGTCGGTCAGCACGATGCCATCCAGCGGCGCGGCGATGCCGCGCCCGTCCAGATGGCGCTGCAACTGTTCCCGCAGCGGACGGTAGCCGGCCGGTTCGCCATACGCGGTAAGGCCGTCGCCCGGATCGCGCCGCAAGGAGCCCAGCACGCGGCGTATGCCTTCATCGTTCAGGTAATCCGGCGGCAGCCAGCCGCAGCCTGGCCGCAAGGCATGCGGCGGCAATTGCAAGGCGTTGCGCAGCATCCAGAATTCATCGACCTGGCGCAGCGGCGCGGCGGCCGGGCGGCCGATCTCCAGCACCGGCCTCGGCGTCGAGACAAAAAAGCCGGACTTGGCGCGGGACACCGCCAGGCCCTGCGCCACCAGCCTGTCATAAGCTTCCACCGCCGTGGACTTGGAGATGCCGCCGGCCAGCGCGAAGCTGCGGATCGACGGCAGCTTCGCCCCCGGCGTCAGCTCGCGCGCCTCGATCGCGGCGGCGAAGTAGTCCACCACCTGTTCGATGACGCTGAGCCCGGAAGCGGCACTACGGCTGAATGCTTGCATCTGTCTCATCCCTTGTACCAGTACAGTATCGAGCATTGTACCCAATCTGTACCTTATCGACAGGAGCCGCCCGCGCCTAGAATCTGCGGCATCTGAACTCCTGGGGGAATGGCTGTGCGTACGGAATACTTGAAAGGCATGGCGCTTTGCCTGACTGCTGCGGTGGCATGGGGCGTGTCGTTCCCCGTGATGGGCCTGGCCTTGCAGCGCATGGACCCGTTCAACTTCACCGCGTTCCGCTACGGCGCGGCGGCGGCCATCATGCTGGCGATCCTGTGCTACAAGGAAGGCGGCGCGGCACTGCGCCTGCGCGGCGAGCGCTACGTGCTGGCCTGGGCGCTGGGCTCCTGCGGCTTTTGCGGCTATGGCTTCTTCATCTTCCACGGCCAGCAGCTGGCCGGGCAGTCGGGCGCCCTGTCCGCCTCCGCGATGATCGCGACCACGCCGATGCTGACGCTGCTCCTGAACTGGGCCATACGCCGCAAGCGCCCTTCCGCCGTGGCGTTCGGCTGCATCGGACTGTCGTTCTTCGGCGTGCTGCTGGTGGTGTCGGGCGGCGAGCTGGGGAGCCTGCTGCGCCAGGGCGTCGGCGGCGACTCGGCGGCCTTCCTGCTGCTCGGGGCAGCATCGTGGGCGCTGTACACCTTGGGCGCGTCGTTCTTTCCGGGCTGGAGCGGCTATCGCTATTCCGCCATCACCACCGGCCTGGGCCTGACCACGATACTGGTCTCCGACCTGGCCTTGCAAACGCTGGGCTACATCCCCCGCCCCGCCCTCTCGGTGCTGCCCACACTGCTGCCCTACCTGGGCTATATGGTGCTGGTGGCCGGCGTGCTGGCGGTGCTTTGCTGGAACCTGGGCAACAAGATCATCACGCCGACCAACGGCGTGCTGTTCCTGGACGTGGTGCCGCTAACGGCGTTCGCGGTGGAAGCGCTGGCCGGAACGCCGATCACGCCGGGCCAGCTGGCAGGAGCGGCCTGTACCGCTGCGGCGCTGGTGCTCAACAATCTGTACCAGCGCCGCAGCCAGGCAGCCTAGCCTTCCGAATTGGCGCTGATGGTCATGTGGACTTGCAATTCATCCGCCACCGACGTCAGGAACTTGCTGACGCCGAAGTCGGACCGTTTCAACGTCACCATCGCATCGAAGCCGGCCTCGCTGGCTTTGGCCATCGGGTCCATGTTGATCTTGTTGATCTTGCCGTTCAGGACCACCGGCCTGGTGACGCCATGCAGGGACAGGTCGCCGCTAATCTTGAGGGTGTCCATCGGTCCCTTCTCGATGCGGGTACTCTTGAACGTGATCTCGGGGTAGGCGGCCGCGTCGAGGAACTCGGCGGTCTTCAGGCGCTGGTCGAGCGCCGGCACGGCGGTGTGCAGTCCGTCCATCGCCAGCTTGACCACGACCGAGGACTTGGTGACATCCTTCCCATCCAACATCAGCTTGCCTTCGATTTTCTCGAAGCGGGCCACCGGATTGGAGATGCCATGGTGATTCCAGCTGAACGCCACGGCGCTGTGGTTGGGGTCTATCGCCAGCGTTTCCGCGTGGATGGCCGGGACGGCGGCGAGCAGGAACAGCGGGAACAAAAGATATTTCATGCGGAACTCCTTGTGTGAGGTGAGCCCCCACAATGCGGCGGACGACGCCGAAAGTCCTGAAAACGGTCTGAAAAAGTTCTGAAACTCTCTGAAAAAGCCCTGATCGCGGCGCGCTATAATCCGAAACCATCAGAAATACAAAATTATCGGAGCGGAATGGAAACGACTGCAAAGCTGCGTATCGGCGCATGGTGTCTCGATCCCGTGTCGGGCGACATGACGCGGGACGGCGCAACGGTGCGGCTCGATCCGCGCAGCTTGCGTCTGCTGCTGTGCATGGCCGCACGCGCCGGAGAGACCGTCAGCGCCGAAGACTTGCTAAGCGAGGGTTGGCCGGGCGTGATCGTCACGCCGGACTCGGTGTACCAGGCGATCGCCTCGCTGCGCCGCACGCTGGGCGACGACTCCCGGCAAGCCAGCTACATCACCACCGTGCCGCGCCAGGGGTACAAATTGGTGGCCGAGGTCGCGCCGTGGGACGTCCCTGCCGCTGCCACCGCGCCGCCGCCGTCCCACGCCTCGCGCAGCCGCCTGGCTTTTCTGGCGACGGCCTGCATCCCCATCGCAATCGGCATTGCTTTCTGGCTGCACAACACGCAGGCCAACGACCATCCGGCCGCGACGACCGCCCAGGCCGCACCCAGCCCGACCTCCATCGCCGTGCTGCCGTTCGCGGATTTAACGGAAGGAATGAAGAACGAGGTCTTTGCCGACGGCATGACCGAAGAACTGATCGGCCGCTTCAGCAAGATTCCAGGCCTGAAGGTGCCGGCGCCCAGCGCATCGTTCTACTACAAGCATCGGCAAGCGGAAGTGGCGGAGGTGGCGGGCAAGCTGGGCGTGGCCTACATCCTCGACGGCAGCGTGCGCAAATCCGGCAACACCTTGCGTGTCGCCGCGCGCCTGATGAAGGCCGACAGCGGCTTCATCATCTGGTCGGAAACCTATGACAAGCCGTTCGACAATCTGCTAGCGGTACAGGACGACATCGCCACCGCCGTCACCAAGGCGCTGACGGCGACCATCGCCAAGGGTGCCGGCGGCTAGGCCGGCACCGCGCGCGGCGACCATCGCCGCGAAGCAAACTGAAACATGCGCCCCAGCGGCGTCTCCACCCAGCGGAAGAAGACGGCGCCGGCGGCCAGGCTGGCGGCCCAGGCCGTCAGCATGCCCAGCCCCTGCCACAACGGCTCGGCCGGCGCCAGGCGAGTGAACGCCGCGTTGACCAGCAGGCACACCGGGAAGTGAATCAGGAACACCGAATACGATATCTTGCCCAGGCCATTGACCGCCGACCAGGCGCGGCCGGTGGAAGCCGTCTCGGCGCGGCCGAACAGGAACAGCAGGCAGGCGACCACCAGCGCCAGCGCGACGCGGCTGCGGAAATCCAGGAACAAAGCCACCACAACCGGCAGCAGCACCATCGCCAGCAACAAGGCCACGGCGCCGGGTTTGCGGCAGCGGTCGCTCGCCCACCATGCCATCATGCCCAGGCCGTAGCTGCCGAAGAAATATGGCGCCCAGTTATCCCAGTCGGCGTCGAGGTTGAAGTACAGCAGCGACAATGTCAGGCCCAGCGCGGCCAGGCAAGGCATCAGCCAGGGCCGGGGACGGCCGCCGGCCACGCGCCCGCCCAGCCACAGCGCCAGCGCCATCAGCGCGTACAACTGGAAATCGATGGCGACATACCAGGCGCCGGCCGACAAGGATGGATAGCCCAGCACGCCATGCAGCAGCAGCGCGTGGGCGCTCAACTGGCTCAGCGTGGCGGGGGCGGAAATCGACGTGTGGCTCATCCAGCCGGCGGCCAGCGAAGACGCGACGGCGGCCAGCAGCGTGGCGGCGATGAACGGCGGCGCCAGCTTGACGTAGCGGCGCCAGATCACGCCCAGCGGATAGTCCATCCCGGGCTGGCCCGACGGCGACAGCGACTTGGCGGCCAGGAAGCCGCCGATGACGAGGAACACCTGGACGGCGATGCGCGCACTTCCCCCCAGCCAGTCTATCAACGCCGGCAGCAGCGGCCGCACGTGATCGGACATCGGTCCATAAAATGCCAGGTGATGCAAGACGATCAACTGCGCCGCACCGACCTTCAACAGATTAATCAAGCCAAACTGCGGCTGGACCGCGTCTTCCGCGCCAGCCTCCCCTCTTGCTACACCACTCATTCCCATCCCTAAACATCCAGCTTGCGCCAACCGGCCGCCATGATAGCCGAGCTTGGCCGCCTGATGTCGCCAGTTTGGTGACAAAGCGCGTATTTCTTTGGTGCACTAAAGCTGTATCATGCGGCCGGGAAATGATCAAAAAGGAAAAACAATGCTATTTATTTGGGGTAAACGAAGCTACGGCTCGGTGCAGAGCGTGGGCAACACGTCCGTCAAAACTGTGTTCGGCCATTTCTGGTATTTGCCGCTGTTTCCAATGGCGAGCTACTACGTCGAGAGCAAAAGCAAGGCCTGCTATAAACTCAATGGCTTCAACTGGCGCTCGGTCCTGTTCGGTTATCTGCGGGTATGGCTGCCGCTCATCGCCGCGATCGCGCTGTTCATGACCTATGCGGGCGACGGCAGCCTGCTCGTTGGCGCCGTGGCGGCACTGAGCATCGCCGCCTTCGTCAGCACCTACATTTACGACAAGAAGTCGCGCGAGCAAGATGTCGCCAAGCTGCGCGAAATGATGCAGCGCCATTTTGGCGTGGCCATCGATCCCTTCGCATGCAAGGACAACCTGCAAGCGGAGATCGACCAGAAATCCCAGGCCGGCACGACGGAATCGCTGGAAGCCAACTGGTACAAGAGCGCCATCAAGGACGCCTTCGCCAGTAAGCAGACGCAGGAACTGGCGCTGCTGCGTGCGCGCTGCGACCAGCAAGACCAGCCGCTGCAACAGCAAGTGATGGACAAGGTCGCACGCGCAGCCTGAGCCGCCAACTCAGCACGTACGCCGCATCGGCTGCATGGTTCCGTACATCAGCGTCCGCCACAGCCACTCCAGCGGGCCGAAGCGATAGCGCCTCAACCACCAGGCGCTGATCGCCATCTGCGCGGCGTACACGGCGATGCCCAGGACCAGCACGGGCGCCGCGCCCAGGCGTCCGAACTGGCCCAGGCCGTAGCCGAAGAATATCCATCCAAAGATCAGCGACTGCGCAATGTAGTTGGTGAAGGCCATCCGTCCGATGGCCGCGCAGCCTTGCAGCAGCCGGCGCGCTGACGAGAACTCCACCAGCGCGACGATCGCCGCCCCATAGCCTGCGGCCAGCAGCGTCTGACCGACGCCGCCCATCACATCGAGCACGCACAGCGCCCCGCCCACCGCCACCCCGAGCACGGCCACCGAGATGAACAGGCGCTTGTGCCGCTGCGGCTGCCGCATCACGCCGCTGCGCCAGGCCAGCGCGCCCAGCAGGAACAAGGCCAGCGTGCGCGGGAAGATGAAAAGGTGCAAAGGCAGCAGCGCAGGCAATTCATCCTGGCTGAATCGGACGATCTCGGCCATGCTGCCGGTCGCGTAGACCTGGCCGGCCAAGGCCACATGCTGTTGCAGCCACGCGGCCTCCGGCCACGGTATGCCGACCGGCACCACGCCGATGAACAGATACAGCGCGTACATGGCGGCCGCGCCCAATGCCAGCGCCCAGGCCGGCGCGGCCAGCATCGGCAACACCAGCAGGCCGGCCAGCGCGTATTCGGTGAGGATGTCGCCGTTCCAGATCAACAGCAGATGCACCAGCCCGAACACCAGCAGCACCAGCAGCCGTCGCGCGAGCCAGTAGAACGGCCGTCCCGTCCTGCCGAGGCGCTCGAACTGCACCGCCAGTCCGACGCCGAACAGGAAGGAAAACAGCGCGAAGGCCTTCATCTCGAAGCCGACGTGGACGATGGCCTCCACCAGCCTGTCCCACATGCCCGCGCCAGGCGCGGGCGGCAGGAACTGCTGGAATATCGACACCCGGAACTCGGTGACTAGATTCACCGCCAGCACGCCAAACAGCGCGACGCCGCGCAGAATATCGATCGCGCCGATGCGCTCGTCCGAACTTTGCCGCTCACTCATACCGCGCCTTGTGCAATCAGATGGCGCAGATAGTATCGATGGCTTTCCTAAAAAGCAATCCCCTACTCCAGCACGGCGCCGCGCGCGCTGATGCGCAGGCGTTCGGGGTCGGCGCCCAGCACCAGCTTGAGATTCTCGCGGGCGGCGGCGCGCAGGTTGGCTTGCTGGGTTGGCTGCGGCGTCTGTTGCAGCGATTTCTGCGCCAGCGCCATGAAGGTGCCGACCATCGCGCTTTGCTCGTACAGATTGCGCAGCGACGCGGCGCTCTGCTGCTTGAAGCTGCCGGCCAGGCGCGGATGGTTGCGCATCTGCCTGGCGACTGCGGCGAAATCCTCGTCCGCCACTTCGGTGTCGCGCATGGCCATGTAATTGCCGACCACGAAGGCGGCCAGCGCGCCGCCGACATCGTTGCGGGACCAGCCCATCTTGGCTTCGATCTTCTGGTAGACCTCCATGCTGTCCTGGTAGGCCTGCGCCATCGGCGCGCGCTGCGCAGCAGGGAAGCGCTGCGCCAGCTCCTGGGCGTTGCGCTGCACGGCGGGCGGCGCCTCGGCGCGCAGCGGCGCGGGAGCAGACTTCTTGTCGCCGGGCGTGGCGGCGTCGATCATGTTCAGGTTGTGTATCGTCGCCAGCTGGATGAAGTTGGACATCGGCACGCCGTAGGTCGCGTAGTCCTGTCCCAGCCACTGGGCTTGCGCCGGCCCGGCCGCCAGCAGCAACGCCGCCGACGCCACACTGGCCAGCAGGCGGCGCGCAGCGATGAAGTCGTGTGTACTCATGCAGTTCTCCTCCCGGATCGATGCATGGATATTATCAAATGAACACCGGCCGCAGCGCCCGGTACACGCCTAGCGGCGGAACCGCTTCGGCTGCCGTTTGCGGGCGGCGGAGTTTTGATCTTGCAGCATCGCGTCCACGCGCTCGGACGCCAGGCGCGACAGCTGCTGCGCCAGCGCCGTGTCCGGGAAGTAGTCGGGCTGGCGGTAGGCCAGCCAGGCGTAGGCCGAGTACAGGCGGCACGCATCCTCCACCTCTTGCAGCGACAGGTAGTGCAGCGGCGCCTGCTCCAGCTTCAGGTGCGTGATCTTCTTGGCGGCCAGCGAGGTGGCCCAATGCTCCCAAGCGCGCTGCAACGACGGCACCTTGGACGAGATCGGCACCAGCGACAGCGCGAACTTCTCGGCCACCGTCAGCGCCAGCGTGTCCAGCCAGGCGGCGCGTTCGAACTGGTCCTCGGTGATGCGCGGATAGAAGAAGCCGTCCGGCACATCGATATTGTGGACGAAGCGCTTGAGCAGCTTGGCCAGCGCATGCTCGTTGGTGACGGACGAAATCCGGTGCAGATGCTCCAGCGTCGGCGCCACGGCGAATCCGGTGGTCTTCAACGGCACCGGCTTTTCCGCCATCAGCGAGCGCATCACGTTGTGGGTCTCGTTGTCGTAGCCGGCCACCAGGCCTTCCTCGTGCACGCCGAAGCGCCCTGCCCGGCCGGCGATCTGGCGCGCCAGCGCGGCCGGAATTTCTTCCTCTTCGTAGCCGTTGTACTTGACCGAGGTGGTCATGACGATGCGCGCAATCGGCATGTTCAGTCCCATCGCAATCGCATCCGTGCCCACCACCACGTCGGCGGCGCCGTCGCGGAAACGCTGGGCCTGCGCGCGCCGCACTTCCGGCGACAGATTGCCGTAGACGGTGGCTACCGACAGGCCCAGTTCCGTCACCATGTCGCGCCACATCAGCACCTCGCGGCGCGAGAAGCAGATCACCGCGTCGCCCCGGCGCAGATTGCTCAGCTTGCGCACGGCGGTAGGCTCCATAGCCAGCGGGCCTTTGCGCTTGAGCACATGCACTTCCAGCTCGCACTCCAGCCGCGCCGCCAGCACCTCGATGGCGCGGCGCGCTTCCGGCGCGCCCACCAGGTAGACCACGTTGGCCGGCGCGCCGCACACGGCGGCGGTCCAGGCGGCGCCACGGTCGCGGTCGGCCAGCATCTGGATTTCATCGATCACGGCGACATCGACCGGCGTGCGCGTGTCCAGCATTTCCACCGTGCTGGCGACGTGGGTGGCGCCCGCCACCAGGCGGCGCTCCTCGCCCGTCACCAGGCTGACGGCCAGCGGCTTGCCGTGCGCCTCCATGCCCTGCAGGCGCTCGTAGTTTTCCAGCGCCAGCAGACGCAAAGGCGCCAGGTAGACGCCGCTGGGCGCCTTGGCCAGCGCCTCGATCGCCTGGTGGGTCTTGCCGGAATTGGTCGGCCCCAGCAGCGCGATGAACTTGCGCTTGATGCGCCGAGCCACCTCGAACGAGGCCGGATATTCGGCCAGGTTGATGCTCTGGCGGGTGCGTTCGGCGTGCTGCTCCTCCATGTCGCGCTCGACGGCATGCTCCAAGCGCTGGCGGATGCGGTCGAAGACGATGCCGGCCGGCTCGGAAATGAGCATCTCCGCCAGCGCGCCCAGGAAAGGTTGGGCGTCGAGGCCGCAATCGTCGCAGGCGTCGGCCATCTCCTGCACGAAGGCTTGCACGTAGCCGCGCAACTCGGCGGCGACGGCGTCGCTGGCGCGCTCCATCAGCAGCTGCGAGCGCACGCCCGTATCCATCTTGCGCCACTTGGACGACTTGGCCAGCACGCCCTGCGCCGGCACCAGGTCGTAGGGCACTTTCAGGCCCGCATATTCGACCATTCCGCGCAGCCGCAGGAACACGCGGCCTTCCTGTCGCGCCAGCACCACACCTTTGTCGGCCAGGCCGAGGCGGCGCATCAAGTCGTCATCTTCGCCCTGATCGCTGTCGGGGGCGGTAGAGTGCGGCGCGGGGGAGGAAGTCATGGATGGGTACTCGGATGGATGGGCTGGAATTTTAGCAGATCGTTACAGTTGGTGAGAAAGCAGGCCGGGGCACCCACCTATAATATTCCGCCTAGGCAAGCTAGCCTACAACAACAATACACAACAAAGGGAAAACATGGGCATGGTATTCTGCCGCGGCTGCGGCAAAGAAATTCACGAAACGGCGCCGAGCTGCCCACACTGCGGCGCTCCGCAACATGCCTCGGGCGCTTCCGGCCCGCGCTCGGACAAGGATTATGTCGTCACCGTGCTGCTGTGCTTCTTCCTTGGTTTCCTCGGCGTGCACCGTTTCTACGTCGGTAAAATCGGCACCGGCATTTTGATGCTGCTGACTTTCGGCGGTTTCGGCATCTGGGCGCTGATCGACTTTATCATGGTCGTCCTGGGCAGCTTCACCGATAGCGACGGCCTGAAAATCACCAATCGCTGATACTCCCCTCTTCGGCAGGATTTTGTCTTTCCTGCCGATTTCTGGCACCATAGTCCGGTTTACACCGCCGCCGTGCCAGAAATCTCCCCGCCATGCCCTATTCCATTGCCGCAGCCGTTCACAGCGAATTGCTGATTAAAAAAAGCCGCTTTATTGCCTGCGTTCAGCCGATGACCGATCGCAGCGCCGCGCAAAAAGTGGTGGCGGAATTATGGGCGCAACATCCGGGCGCCGCCCACGTTTGCTGGGCATTATTAGCCGGCGGCCAATCGGCGGCCGTGGATGACGGCGAACCAAGTGGCACCGCCGGCCGTCCCATGCTCGATGTATTACGCCACCAGGATCTAGAAGGCGTATTGGCGACCGTGGTCCGTTATTTCGGCGGCGTTAAATTGGGTGCTGGCGGATTGGTGCGGGCTTATACCGACAGCGTGGCCCAGGCATTATTAAAGTCCGAGAAAATCGCGATTATCAAACTGCATTATCTGACCTGCACCGCGCCGTATGCGATGGAAGGCATGGTGCGGCGTGAAATTGAAATGGCGGGCGCCCATCTCGATAACGTCACCCATTCCGACGAGGTGCGGTTCGAATTCAGCCTTGCCGACAGCGCCGCCGCGCAATTAATCAGCCGATTGAATGAGGCCGGCCACGGCCGCATTCAATGGATCGCTCCAGACGAATAAGCCGCCCGCCCCTCACAAGCTGCTTTTTGGTACATTCGCGCCAATATTTGGCACGGCTTCACTATGAGCACCGATCCAGGTGGCTTTGTGCCACAGCGTTTCGAGCGGTCCCTGCTTGTGACGCCGCAGCCACCAGGCGCTGAACTGCCTTTGCAGCAGCGCCAGCACCAACCCGATCGCCAGCGCGAAACTGGCGCCGGTATATTGGTACATGCCAAGGCCGAAACCATAATAGATCGACGTGCCGACGATGGATTGCACCACATAACTGGTCAAGCTCATGCGCCCCAATGGCGAGAATATGCCCAGCCAATTGCCGGAATAAGACAGCAGCGTAAAACCGGACACCAGCACCGCCATGAAAGCCACGTTGGACCATGAGGTGACAATCACCAATAACGGCCGGCGCAGCGCCGCGCCGATATGCCAGGCTTCCGGCCAGGTTTTCAATATATACAGCGGAACAAACGCCAGCACGGCAATCGCCAGTGTTTTACGCCAGAATATTCGATTGGAATCGGATGGGATAAACAGCGATTTTCGGCCGGCCAGCATACCCAGCATGAATAAACCGGGGATTTGGAATATCCGGCCATTTTCCCAACTCCAGCGGATCACGCCGATTTTCCCGTTGGTTAAATTCCCGTACCAGACTTCCCATGCGGAACCATGCGCCATATATTTTTCGGCGCGGCCGAAATATGCCCATGAGGCGGGATCGGCCAGTTTCTCGTCCGGCGCCGGCAGCGCCTGGAAAAACTCTATCCACGCATGCGGTTGCAGCAATAAGAATATCGCGATGATTAATACCACGCCGCTGCGCAGGCGGGCCACCGGTATCAGCGCCAGGCCCAATACCGCGTAAATACTGAGGATATCGCCGTGATAAAACGTCGAATTAAGCAGGCCGAATCCCAGCAACAACACCATGCGCCAGGCAAACCTGGCGCGGAAATCTTCGCCGCGCTGTTCGCGCCTGTGGTCCTGCAAATAAAACGTCAAGCCGAACAGCAGCGCGAAGATCGCGTAGGACTTGCCGCCGAACAGGAAGAACAGGCTGTCCCAGATCATCTTGTCCACCGCCATCAGCCAGGCAGGCAATCCAGACGGGACAAAGTAGAAATCGAAGTGTTCGATATTGTGCAGAAGCATGATCGAGACGATGGCGAAGCCACGCAATGCATCGATCGCATCCAGACGGGAAGAGTTGGCGCTCATGATGTTCCATCAACCTTGGCAAAGTGAATAGAATGCCAAGTATAAATGGAAACGTTACCATAGCTATGGATTTTTAGCGGCGGCGCAGTATTTGGCCACCATCGCGACCATGTCTTCGAACTCGATGGGCTTGGAAATGAAATCGTCGACGCCGGCGGCGCGGCATTCGTCGCGCTCAGCTTCCAGCACATTGGCCGTCAGCGCCAGGATGGGCAGGCTGGTATGTCCCTGCGCGCGCAGCAGGCGGGTGGCTTCGTTGCCGTCCATGACCGGCATTTGCATGTCCATCAGCACCGCGTCGTAGGGCGGGCTGCTCGCCACCCTGTCCACGCCTTCGCGGCCGTTGCCGGCCACATCGACCTGAGCGCCCTCCAGTTCCAGCAGCGCGGAGGCGACTTGCTGGTTGAGCGGATTGTCCTCCACCAGCAGCAGCCTCAGTCCCGCCAGCCGCTGCGCCGGCGGCGCGGCGGCGACCGGCACCGCCGCCGACAGCGCGGTCCTGCCGCCGCCCTGCCCCGCCACCATCCCGCGCAGCGCCTCGTGCAACATGGCCGGTGTCAGCGGCTTCATCAGCACCAGGTCCAGCACGCCGGCCTGCTCCCGCATGCGCTGGTGCAGCGCGTGCGAACTTTCGACGTTGGCCAGCGCGACAAAGGCCGCGCCCGTGTGCCCGCGCAGCCGCAGCATCGCCGCCCAGTCGTCGACGCCGTCGAGCAGCACCAGCTCATACGCCGCCCCGGCCTGCGTCAGCTGCTGCGCTGCCGCCGCCGTGTCGGCCACGCAATCGGCCTGGCCGCCCAGTCCCTCTATCATCGCTTGCAACAGCTGGCGCGACTGCTCGCCCGCGCTGACCAGCAAGACCCGCACCGGCAAGGCCGCGCGCGCCGGCCCCGGCGCGCAGCGGCCGTAGGCGATCGCGAACGCGAACGTGCTGCCGACGCCGGGCGTGCTCTCGACCCGCAGTTCGCCGCCCATCAGGCGCACCAGCCGCTGGCTGATCGCCAGGCCGAGGCCGGTGCCGCCGAAGCGCCGCGTGGTCGAGCTCTCGGCCTGCGTGAAGGAATCGAAGATGCTGCTCTGCTGTTCCGGGTCGATGCCGATGCCGGTGTCGCGCACCGAGAAGTGCAGCCGCACCTGCACCGCGTCGGCATATTGCAGCTTGACGCCCACCACCACCGAGCCGCGCTCGGTGAACTTGACGGCGTTGCCGGCCAGGTTGACCAGCACCTGGTTGAGCCGCAGCTCGTCGCCCACCACGTCCAGCGGCAGCGCGGGATCGAGATCGAACAGCACCTCGACCGGCTTGCCCTGCACGCTGGTGCCGAGTATCAGCGCCAGGTTGCGCAGCATCTGCTCCAGGTTGAACGGCACCTGCTCCAGCACCAGCTTGCCCGTTTCCACCTTGGAGAAATCCAGGATGTCGTTGAGGATGCCCAGCAGCGAATGCGCCGCCGCGTAGGTCTTGTCGACATAGTCGCGCTGCTGCGCGCTCAGCGCCGTCAACCGCAGCAGGTGCTGCATGCCGAGGATGCCGTTCATCGGCGTGCGGATCTCGTGGCTCATGGTGGCCAGGAACTGGCTCTTCACGCGCGTGGCGGTCTCGGCGCGGTTGCGCTCGACCAGCACCGCATCGCGCTCGCGCGACAGCTCCTCGGTGCGCTCGCGCACGCGCGCCTCCAGCGTCTCGCGGCCTTGCAAGATCACCTGCGACATGTGGTTGAACGCGCGCGTGGCCTGGGCGATCTCGTCGTCGCCCACCACCTCCAGCTGGCCGCCCAGCTGGCCGGCCGCGATGGTCTGCGCGCCATGCGTGAACTGGGCGATCTGGCGGATCAGATAGCGCCCCAGCAGCAGCGAGAACAAGGCCACCAGCGCCATCTCCAGCGCCGCCAGCGACAGGCTCCAGCGCCGCGCCTCCGCCAGCGTCCGCTCCAGGCTGGCGACATCGAGCCCGATGCGCACGCTGCCATAATTGACGCCGCCCACCGTCACCGGGCTGGCGACGGCGAACATGCCGTCGCTGGCCTCGTCCAGCGTGGCGTGCGGCACGAAGGGCCGGTCCAGCGCCGCCTGCTGCCCGGCCTCGGCCAGCACGCGCTGTTCGGCGTCGAGCACCTGCGCGTACAAGGTGCCTTCTGTGCCGCTGAGCTGGCGCGCGAACGACTGCAGGCTCTCCAGGTCGTGGCCGATGACGGCGTCGCGCGACATGGCGGCGAAAGTCTCGGCCGTCACGCGCGCGTGGCGCAGCACCTGCTGCTCGTTGGACTCGCGCAGGAAATGCAGCACGCTGAACACCAGCACGCCCAGCAGCAGCGCCTCGATCAGCGCGATGCCGAGGATGGTCTTGGCGCGAAAGCTCAGTGCCAGGCGCATGTTATTCCTGTATCCGGGCGTCCGCCGGCGAAATGCGCAGGCGGCGCACATCGTCCCAGTCCTGGTCATGCGCCGGCTCGAAACCGTCGAAGCCGATCTCGGCGAGCAGCCTGAGCTGCGCCGGCTCCAGGCTCGCCTGCATCATCGCCGCCAGCACGCGGCCGCGCACGGCCGGGTCCAGCTGCGGCCGGGTGGCGATGGCGTGCGAGGTGTAGGCTTGGCTGGTCCAGACCACGCGCAGTTCGCGCGAGATGGCGGGATCGAGCAAGTCCAGCGTGCGCGGCACGCCGCCGCCGGCCGGATACAAGCCCTTGACCACGCCGCGGTACACCGAATTGTGCGACTTGACGAAGGCCGCCTTGAACGGCAGGTGCTGGCGCTGCATCTCGGCCTGCACCAGCAGCGTCGCGCCGAACGCGGCCGGCGTCGGGAAGGCCAGCGTGGCGCCGGCCAGGTCTTTCATCTCGCGCACCGGACTATCCCTGCGCACCACCACCACGCCGCGCAGGCGCTCGCCCTTGGCGCGCGCCAGCGCGCGGTAGCCGGGCTTGGCGTGGTAGACCACGAAATGGTAGGGGTTCATGTAGGCGAAATCGTATTCGCCGGCCGCCAGCCGGCGCTCGAAGGTCGGCACGTCGGGCGCCGTAGCAAAGCTGAGTTTGACGCCGGATTTTTCGGACAGGGCCGCCAGCACCGGGCTCCAGTTGGCCGCCAGTTGCGACGCCGATTCCTGCGGCACCACGCCGAAGGTATAGCTGGTCTGCTGCGCGCAGGCCGCCCCGGCCAAAGCCAGCAGCAACACGGCGGCGTACAGGCGGCGTAATGGATGAGCCATGAGTCACCTTGGTTCGCGAGTAGGCAGGAGCTTCGATCATAGCATAACGCCAACTGTTTAAACGGCATTTGTTGCCTCAAGGTAAATATTCATGTATATTAACGAAAATTGAAATATTGCATGGCGGGCCGCCCAATCCCTGCGTCCGCCATCTCCCTCCATGCCGATTTCCGCCTGCGCAACCTTGCGCCCCGCGGCGGCACGCGCTTCTACCTTGAGCAACGACAAAACATGAACATGCGAAAAAATATCAAAGTAAGCACCCGGCTGGCCATCGGCTTTGGCGCCATCCTGCTGATGCTGGTGATCGGCAGCGTGAACAGCCTGGTCAGCCTCGGCCAGCTCAACGCCGGCACCGATGTCATCGTCACCGAGAACTACACCAAGGTCCAGCAGGCCCAGGCCATCATGAACCACAGTAACAAGATCGCCCGCTCGCTGCGCAACGCGCTGCTGATCCACGACGAAGCCAAGTCCGCCAAGGAAATGGCGGTGGTCCTCGAAAAACGCAAGGAAGTCGAAGCCGCCATGCAAAAGCTGGACGGCATGATCAAGTCGGAAGCCGGCCGCGCGCTGTACACGCGCATGAAGGAGACCCGCACGCCCTACGAGGCGGCGGTGGACGAGGTGATGCGCAAGCGCAGCGCCGGCGACATCGAAGGCGCCGTCGACTACATGCTGGGCACCACGCGCGATCTGCAACTGGCCTATATGAACAGCGTCGACGCGCTGGTCGCGCACCAGAGCGAGGCCATGGAAAAGGGCCGCCAGAAGGCCGACGCCACCTACGTCCAGTCGCGCAACACCGCCATCGTGCTGGGCCTGCTGTCGCTGCTCATCGGCGTGGCGGCGGCCGCGCTGATCTCGCGCCAGCTGCTGCGCCAGCTGGGCGGCGAGCCTGACTACGTGGCCGGCATCGCCGGCCAGATCGCGGCCGGCGACCTGGCGGTGGACATCGCCGTGCGCGAAGGCGACCAGCGCAGCCTGCTGTTCGGCATCCGGGCCATGCGCGACAGCCTGGCCGAGATCGTCGGCCAGGTGCGCGGCGGCGCCGATTCCATCGTCACGGCCGCCACCGAAATCGCGGCCGGCAACCAGGACCTGTCCTCGCGCACCGAACAGCAGGCCGGCTCGCTGGAAGAAACCGCCTCGTCGATGGAAGAACTGACCGCCACCGTCAAGCAGAACACCGACAGCGCGCGCCAGGCCAACCTGCTGGCCGCCAACGCCTCGCAGATCGCGGTCGAGGGCGGCGTGGTGGTGGCCAAGGTGGTGCACACCATGGGCGAGATCAACGACTCGGCGCGCAAGATCGTCGACATCATTTCGGTCATCGACGGCATCGCCTTCCAGACCAACATCCTGGCCCTGAACGCGGCGGTGGAAGCGGCGCGCGCCGGCGAACAGGGACGCGGCTTCGCCGTGGTCGCCACCGAAGTACGCACGCTGGCGCAACGCTCGGCGGCGGCGGCCAAGGAAATCAAGACGCTGATCGACGATTCGGTGAGCAAGGTCGCCGCCGGCACCGAGCTGGTCGGCGAAGCCGGCGCGACGATGGAGGACATCGTCTCCGCCGTCAAATCGGTGACGCAGATCATGGGCGAGATCAGCGTCGCCAGCCACGAGCAGGAAGCCGGCATTGAGCAGATCAACCAGGCCATCGCCGAGATGGACGCGGTCACGCAGCAGAACGCCGCGCTGGTCGAACAGGCGGCCGCAGCGGCCGAAGCGCAGCAGGACCAGGCGCATCAGCTGGTGCAGCTGGTGGGCGTATTCAAGCTGGCCAGCGGACGCCGCGCCGCGCCGGTCGGCAGCCTGCTCAAGCGCCAGCGGCCGAAGCTGGCATTAGCCGCCTAGCCAAACCGCGCTACAATTTATCGATGAGCCAACTACTTATCGAACAGCTGGAGCCTGCGGGCTTCAGCGATTTCCTCCGCTATCTCGACGACCATTTATCCGACAACGGCCGCGGCGACACCGCCTACTTCCAGCCGCTGCCGCGCGACGAGTCGCGCTTCCCCGCCGACAAGGCCGAAGCCTTCCAGACCGGCCTGCGCACCCCGCTGGGCACGCCCGGCTGGCGCCGCGTATGGGTGGCGCGCGACGCCGATGGCCGCATCGCCGGCCACATCGACCTGCGCGCCCATCCCGAACGCCACGCCGCCCACCGCTGCCTGCTCGGCATGGGCGTTGACCGCGACTTCCGCAAGCATGGCCTGGGCAGCCGCCTGATCGCCCACGCCGCGCAATGGGCGCGCGACTCCGCCGGCCTGGCCTGGATCGACCTGCAAGTGCTGTCCGTGAACACGCCCGCGATCAGCCTCTACCAGCGCAGCGGCTACGTCCGCACCGGCGAAATCCCCGACATGTTCCTGATCGACGGCCGGCACTTCGCCTACACCAGCATGAGCAAGCGGCTTGACAGTCACGGATGAGAATGGTTATCATTCGCATATTTAACTGAGAAGCCCGCTGCCGCCAGCCATACTCTCTCGACTTTTTGGGATAGAGATGGAAAAGCACAAGTTGGAACGGCTGGCGATCGTCGTCGCACTGGGCCTGGCATGGCCGGCGGCGCAGGCGCAGATCGAGGCGGAAGCGCCCACGGCGGTCCTGCCGCAGATTGAAATCCGCGGCCAGGGCCTGGGCAGCACCACCGAGGGTAGCGGCTCCTACACCACCGGCAAGGCCAGGACCGCCCTGCCCCTGAACATGGCGCTGCGCGACACGCCGCAATCGATCTCGGTCGTCACCCGGCAGCGCATCGAAGACCAGAACCTGGTCACCGTCACCGACGTCGTCAACAACGTCACCGGCGTCTCCGTCAATCAATACGAAACCAACCGCGCCGGCTTCACCGCGCGCGGCTTCGACATCGACAACCTGCAGATCGACGGCGTGCCCACCACCTGGGACCAGCCATGGAGCTCGGGCGAAGTGCTGGGCAGCCTGGCCACCTACGACCGCGTCGAGGTGGTGCGCGGCGCCACCGGCCTGATGACCGGCGCCGGCAATCCGTCCGCCGCCATCAACCTGATGCGCAAGCGCGCCAGCAGCAAGGAACTGAGCGGCTCGGCCGAAGTGGGCGTCGGCAGCTGGAGCGAGCGCCGCGCCATGGCCGACGTCTCCACGCCGCTGAACCAGGCCGGCAGCGTGCGCGCACGCGTGGTCGGCGAATACCTGGCCGGCGACAGCTGGGCCAGCCTGATGTCCAAGAAAAGCCATACGCTGTATGGTACGGTTGAAGCGGACCTCGGTGCAAAGACCTTGCTGTGGGCCGGCTACAGCCGCCAGAAGAACGATCCCAAGGGACCGATGTGGGGCGGCCTGCCCTACTGGTACACCGACGGCAGCAAGACCAACTGGGACGTCTCGAAAACCTCGGCCGCCAGCTGGACCCGCTGGGGCTCGGCGTACGACAATTTCTTCGCCAACCTCGATCATGAATTCGACAACGGCTGGAAGCTGCGCGCCAGCTACAGCCACGGCGACCGCAAGGCCGATTCCGCGTTGCTGTACCTGTCCGGCATCCCCGACCGCATCACCGGCCTCGGCATGGGCGCGTTTGCCGGCGCCTACCACACGCAGACCAAGCAGGACGACTTCGGCCTGCACGCCAACGGCCCGTTCACGCTGGGCGGCCGCAAGCATGAGGCGGCGTTCGGCTACATCCATTCGAAACAGCAATTCAACACCGATAGCTACGATGCCGATTTCGGTCCGGGCGGCACGCCGGCCGTGGGCAACTTCAACACCTGGGACGGCAGTTATCCGGCGCCGACATGGAGCGCCGCCCAGTTCTACGAGAGCAGCGTCACCAAGCAGCAAGCCATGTACGGCGTGGCGCGCTTCTCGCTGGCCGATCCGCTCAAGCTGATCGTCGGCGCCCGCCTGACCAACTACGACAAGACCGGCCACGGCCGCTACACGCCCGCCTATGAACTCAAACACGATCGCGAAGTCACGCCTTATGCCGGCCTGGTCTACGACATCGGCGACAACTACTCGGCCTACGCCAGCTACACCAGCATCTTCCAGCCGCAGAACCTGAAGGACTACGGCGGCAAGATGCTAGACCCGGTCGAGGGCAAGAGCGCCGAGGCCGGCGTCAAGGGCGAGTTCTTCGACGGCCGCCTGAACGCCTCGCTGGCCGTGTTCCAGATCAAGCAGAACAAGCTGGGCCAGGACGGCGGCATGGTCGACCGCGACGGCGACGGGCCGCTGGCGCCGGAAGCCTGGTACCGCGCCAGCACCGGCGCCACCAGCCGCGGCATCGAGTTCGACCTGGCCGGCCAACTGGCCAAGGGCTGGAACGCCAATATCGGCTACACCCGCTTCCATGCCGAGGACGCGGCCGGTATCGATGTCAACAGCGTCTATCCGCGCCAGCTGCTGCGCCTGTTCACCACCTGGCAGTTGCCGGGCGACTGGAAGGCGCTGACCGTGGGCGGCGGCGTCAACTGGGAAGGCCGCAGCTACACGGCCGATCCCAAGGCGCCGGCCAACACCGGCGGCCGCATCGAACAACCGGCCTACAGCCTGGTCAACCTGATGGCGCGCTACGACATCAACCAGCAATGGTCGGCGCAGTTCAACCTCAACAACGCGCTCGACAAGCGCCACTTCGGCATGTTCGCCGCCTACGGCGCCATCACCTACGCCGCACCGCGCAGCGCGGCGCTGTCGCTGAAGTACCGCTTCTAGGCAAACGGGGGTGTCCGTTTCCGGACGGTGTTGAACGGAGACGGGCAGGCGCGCTCCACCGCCCCCACCGGCGTCCGCGCGCCAGAGCCTTGATTTGACTGGCTTTACGGCCGTTCCGCGCATGTGGCACGGCAATTGCAATAAAGAGCACATCGTCAGCTCTTTATCGCATCCCCATGGACCAGGCACTCAACCCTTCGATCATCTCCGGCCGCCGGCGCAAGACCGTCATGGTGCTGGCCGCCGTGCTGGCCACGCTGTGCGCCGCCGCCTGGGGCATCAACCGCGTGGTCAGTCCCAGCGTCAACGCCGACAGCCTGCTGATCGCGCAAGTCCGCACCGGCAATATCGCCAACACCATCAACGCTTCCGGCATCGTCATCCCGGTGCACGAGGAACTGGTGTCCAGCCCGATCCAGACCCACGTCGCCAAGGTCCACGCCAAGCTCGGCCAGCAGGTCAAGGCCGGCGAGTTGCTGCTGGAGCTGGACAACCGCACCATCGTGCTGGCCATCGACGGCCTGCGCGAGCAACTGGCGCAACAGGAAAACCGCATCCTGGCGCTGACGCTGGAGATGGACCAGAAACGCAAGCAGCTGCTGAGCTCCATCGAGCTGCTGGAACTGGACCTGCAAGCCACCCGCGTCAAGCTGGGCCGCTACCAGACGCTGCGCAAGGCCGGCGGCGTCTCGGCCGAAGACTTGCTGACCGCCGAACTGAACGTCAAGCGCAACGAGATCCAGCTGCGCCAGCAGCACGAGCAGATCGAGGACAGCAAGCGCGTCACCTCCTCCGGCATCGAAGGCGCACGGCTGCAAAAGAACATCCTGCAAAAACAACTGCAACAGCAACAGGAACTGCTGGCCCAGACCCAGGTGCGCGCCCCATTCGCCGGCATGCTGACCTGGCTGCTGGCCGACGAAGGCGCCAGCCTCGCCACCGGCCAGCTGGTGGCCAAGGTCTCCGAGCTGAGCAACTACAAGGTCGAAGCCTCGCTGTCCGACTTCCACGCCCGCTCGCTCAGCGCCGGCCAGGCCGTGCGCGTCGAGCAGGGCAATGTGCGGCTGGACGGCGTGGTGCAGACCATCCTGCCGGAGATCCAGAACGGCACCGTCAAGCTGCTGGTGACGCTGGACCAGCCCAACCACGCCATGCTGCGCAACAAGCTGCGGGTCGAGGTCAACATCGTCACCGAGCAAAAGAAAAACACCCTGCTGGCCGACTACGGCCCCGCCTTCAACGGCCGCGGCCCGCAGGACATCTTTGTCGTGCGCGACGGCGTCGCCCGCAAGACCACGCTCAACATCGGCGCCAGCGACGGCAAGGCCGTGGAAATCCTGGCCGGCGTGCGCGCCGGCGACCGCCTCATCATTTCAGACACCAGCCGCTACAAGGATCGCGACAGCATCCGCGTGGCGCAATAAACCCGCATCGAAAGGACCATCATGATACGCCTGAGCAAAGTCAGCAAAACCTACCAGACCGACAAAGTCGAAACCCTGGCCCTGAAGGACATCGACCTGCACGTCGAGAAATCCGAGTTCGTCTGCATCATGGGCCCCAGCGGCTGCGGCAAGAGCACGCTGCTCAACCTGATCGGCCTGCTGGACCGGCCAGGCAGCGGCGCCATCCACGTGGCCGGCGCGCCGGTGGCCTCGTACAAGGACAAGCACGTGGCCAAGCTGCGCAACAACACCTTCGGCTTCATCTTCCAGAGCTTCCACCTGATCAACGACCTGCGCGTGATCGACAACGTCGAGCTGCCGCTGCTGTACCGCGACCTGTCGGCCAAGAAGCGCCAGCGGCTGGCGCGCGAGGCGCTGGAAAAAGTCGGCCTCGGCGCGCGCATGGACCACTACCCCAACCAGCTGTCGGGCGGCCAGCAACAGCGCGTGGCCATCGCCCGCGCCATCGTCGGCCAGCCGCAAGTACTGCTGGCCGATGAGCCGACCGGCAACCTGGACAGCAAGATGGGCCAGGAAGTGATGGACATCCTGCTCAAGCTCAACAGCGAAGGCACGACCGTGGTGATGGTCACCCACGACGAGCAGGAAGCCAAGCTCGCCAGCCGCATCGTGCGCGTGTTCGACGGCCAGCTGGTCGCATAAGGGGCCGCCATGTTCAGAAACTATCTGCTGACCGCATGGAAGGTCTTCATGCGCCGCAAGCTGTTCACCGCCATCAACCTGCTGTGCATCGTGCTGACGCTGGTGGTGCTGCTGGTGGTGACGGCGCTGCTGCAAAACGCCTTCTACCCGACCGGCGTCGAAGGCAAGAGCGAGCGCTTCGTGCAAGCCGTGATGATCGAGGCGCGCCACAGCGAGAACAAGAGCATCCGCCGCAGCCCGCTGGGCTTCAAGCTGATCGACAAGTACATCAAGCCGCTGAAGGGCGTGGAGGCGGTATCGGCCGTCACCATGCCGGAAACGGTGTCGGTCTACCAGGAAGGCCGCGTCAGCGAACTGCTGATGCGCCGCACCGACGCCGAGTACTGGAAAATCCTCGACTTCAAGGTGCTGCAGGGCCGCGTGCCGGACCAGGCCGACGTCGAGCAGGGCCGCTTCGTCGCCGTGCTCAACGCCAGCACCGCGCGCAAGCTGTTCCCCGGCCAGCAGGCGCTGGACCAGAAGATCAGCATCGGCGGCCAGTACTTCACCGTCATCGGCGTGGTCGAGGATGCGATGCACCTCAACGCCTTCGCCGACATCTGGGCGCCGATCACCACCTTCCCGTCCACCGACTACCGCAGCCAGATGTTCGGCAACTTCAGCATGCTGGTGCTGGCGCACCAGGCCGCCGACCTACCGCGCATCCAGCGCGACATCGAAGCCGTCTCCAAGACCGTGGTGTTCGACGATCCCAAACAGTTCAACATCGCCCACGTGTGGGGTGACAGCAAGATCGACCTGTTCGCCCGCATGCTGTTGCAGCAGGAAGGCGCCGACTCCGGCGCCACCAAGCTGCTGACCGTGATCGGCGTGCTGATGCTGCTGTTCATGATGCTGCCGGCGCTGAACCTGATCAACCTGAACACCGGCCGCATCCTGGAGCGCAGCAGCGAAATCGGCGTGCGCAAGGCCTTCGGCGCCACCAGCGCCCACCTGGTGCGCCAGCTGGTGCTGGAGAATGTGCTGCTGTGCCTGGTCGGCGGGCTGATCGGCCTGGCCTGCGCGCGCGTGGTGCTGTGGTGGCTGGAAGGCTCGGGCCTGATCCCGTATCTGCATGTGGAACTGAACCTGGCCGTGTTCGGCATGGGCTTGCTGCTGGCGACCATCTTCGGCCTGCTGTCCGGCGTGCTGCCGGCCTGGAAAATGTCCCGCCTCGACCCCGTCCACGCCTTGAAAGGAGCCGCATGATGCTGCGCCACTTACTGAAACTGATTTGGAAGCGCAAGTCGCGCAATATGATGCTGTCGCTGGAAATCCTGTTGGCCTTCGTGGTGGTGTTCGCCATCAGCGCCTTCGCCCTGCGCAGCTGGCAGCTGTACCAGATGCCGACCGGCTTCGGCTACCAGGACGTGTGGTCGGTCGGCATCAACGCCCGCACCGAGGGCGGCATTGAATCCGATCCGCAGATCTACGACAAGCTGCGCCAGAGCCTGAAGGCTTTGCCGGAAGTGGAGGAAGTCAGCTTCACCAGCTTCCCGGTGTACCAGTCGTCGAACTGGACCAGCGAATTCACGCTGCGCGAAGGCAAGCGCAAGTTCGTCTCCAACCTGTTCGAAATGAGCGATGAATTTCCCGCCGTGGCCGGCATGACGCTGGCCGAGGGCCGCTGGTTCTCCAGGGCCGACGACGGCGGCGCCGAGCATCCGGTGGTCATCAACCGCCGCCTGGCACAGCAGCTGTTCGACGGCAAGCCGGCGCTCGGCCAGGTGTTCAGCGAGAACGAAGACCGCCCCAAGAAGGCGCTCAAGCAATTCAAGGTGGTCGGCATCGTCGAGGAATTCCGCAGCCAGGGCGAGTTCATGTCGCCGACCGGCTTCATGCTGGTGCGCCATCAAGCCGGCGCCGACGAAGGTTCGCTCGAAGCGATCCAGCTCAAGGTGCGCAAGGGTACGCCGCGCACCTTCGAGGCCGCGCTCAACCGCCAGCTCAAGCTGGTGCGCAGCGACTGGAGCTACACCATTTCGCCGCTGGCCGACATGCGCACCTCGATGCTCAAGGCGCAGACCATTCCGTTGACGATACTGGCGGTGATCGCCGCCTTCCTGCTGGTGATGGTGGCCTTCGGCCTGTTCGGCGTGCTGTGGCAAAACACCACCCAGCGCATCCCGGAGATCGGCCTGCGCCGCGCCATCGGCGCCGATTCCGGCCACATCTACAGCCAGATCATCGTCGAGCAGATGCTGCTCAGCTCGGGCGCCATCTTCATCGCCCTGCTGCTGCTGGTGCAGTTGCCGCTGACCGGCGTGCTGGGCGACAGCCTGAACTGGGCGGTGTTTTTGATGGCGACCGCGCTATCGGCCGGCGTGATCTATCTGCTATCCTTGCTCTGTTCGCTCTACCCGGGCTGGCGCGCCGCGCGCCTGAGCCCGACCCAGGCGCTGCACTATGAATAAGGCTGTTTGATTTGATGGAATCTCCGAAGCAACGCATCCTCATCGTCGACGACGATAGCGCGGTACAGGTGTCGCTGGCGCTGCTGCTCAAGCAGTCCGGCTTCGACACCCTGTGCTGCGACGACCCGAAGCAGGCGCTGGCGCTGCTGGCCCGCCAGAGCGCCGACCTGGTGCTGCAGGACATGAACTTCTCGCTGCGCACCAGCGGCGAGGAAGGCTTGCAGCTGCTGGCAGACATCAAGCAATTGCACCCGGCGCTGCCGGTGCTGCTGATGACGGCCTGGGGCTCGATCGCGCTGGCGGTCAAGGGCGTGCAGGCCGGCGCCGCCAACTTCTTCACCAAGCCCTGGGACAACGCCCAGCTGGTGGAGCTGATCCGCACCACGCTCGACACCGCCGCGCCGGCGCCGGCCGCCTGCCCGACGCGCGCCGCGCTCGACGCCCAGTTCGATTTCAGCGCCATCGTCGGCGAGCACCCGCGCCTGCTGAAGGTGCTGGCCGCCATCGGCCAGGTGGCGGCCACCAAGGCGCCGGTGCTGATCCTCGGCGAGAGCGGCTGCGGCAAGGAGCTGATCGCCGACGCCCTGCACCGCAACAGCCCGCGCGCGGGCCAGGCCATCGTCAAGATCAACATGGGGGCGATCACGCCGTCGCTGTTTGAAAGCGAAATGTTCGGCCACGTGCGCGGCGCCTTCACCGACGCCAAGACCGACCGCAAGGGCCACGTCGCCAGCGCCCACGAAGGCACGCTGTTCCTCGACGAGATCGGCGAGCTGAACCGCTCCGACCAGGTCAAGCTGCTGCGCGTGCTGCAAGACCAGACCTACCAGGCGGTGGGCGCCAGCCGCACCGAGCGGGCCGACATCCGCGTGGTGTCGGCCACCAACCGCGAGCTGGCCGAGCTGGTCGCCGCCGGCGAGTTCCGCGAAGACTTGTTCTACCGCCTCAACCTGATCACCATCCGCCTGCCGCCGCTGCGCGAACGCCGCAGCGACATCCCGCTGCTGGCCCGCCACATCCTCGGCCAGGTCTCGGCCAGCTACGGCCTGGGCCCTGCCAGCATCGCGCCGGCCGCGCTGGAGTGGCTGAGCGCGCAGCCGTGGCCGGGCAATATCCGCCAGCTCAAGCAGACGCTGGAACGCACGCTGCTGCTGGTCGGCAAGAGCGAACTGAAACAGGCCGACTTCGTCGCCGCCGAGCAGCACGAACATGGCGGCGCGGTCGGCGGCCTGCGCCTGGGCGTCGACGGCATGACGCTGGAACAGGTGGAACGCCACATGATCGCCAAGGCGCTGGAGCAGCACCAGGGCAATATCTCGCGCGTGGCCAAGGCCTTGGGCCTGAGCCGCACCGCGCTGTACCGGCGGCTGGAGCGGCACGGCCTGGGCGGCGACGGCGCGCAGGACGGCGACGCATGAACCTGCGCCACAGCCTGTACGCCTACCTGGGCGGCGCCCACCTGCTGTTCCTCGGCCTGACCGTCACGCTGTTCCACCAATCGCCGCTGCTGATGCTGGGCCTGGAGGCGGCGGTGCTGCTGAGTTTTGCGCTGGGCGTGCGGCTGGTGCGGCGCGCGCTGGAGCCGCTGAACTACACCCGCCACTTCCACGACCTGCTGCAAGACCAGCACTACGCGGCGCGGCTGCAACACAGCGGCGATCCGCAGTTGAACGAGCTGGTCCAGCTGTTCAACACCATGCTGGGCGCGCTGTACCAGGAGCGTCTGCAACTGGGCGAGCAGCAAGGCTTGCTCGACCGCCTGCTGGAAGCGACGCCCAGCGCGGTCATCGTGTTCGACTTCGATGGGCGCATCAGCCTGCTCAACGCCAGCGCGCAGGCGCTGCTCAAGCGCGACGACGCCAAGGGCCAGCCGCTGTCGGCCTGCCTGCCGGCGGACGCCGACCGCGACTATCCCGGCCTGCTGGCCCAGCTCGACGCGCTGCCGCTGGGCGACAGCCAGCTGCTGACCGACACCGACGGCCGCCGCTACCGGGGCCAGCGCGGCCACTTCTACGACCGCAGCTTCTCGCGCCACTTCCTGCTGGTCGAAGAGCTGACGCAGGAACTGGAAAGCTCGGAGAAAGCCACGTACGACAAGCTGATCCGCGTGCTGGCGCACGAGGTCAACAACACCGTGGCGGCCACCGGCTCGGTGCTCGATTCGCTGCTGTACTACCGCAGCCAGCTGGCCGAGCGCGACGGCGAGGATTTCAGCACCGCCATCGTCGCCGTCAAGCGGCGCAACGTCAGCCTGGGCGAGTTCATCGAACGCTTCACGCGGGTGGTCAAGATGCCGGCGCCGGAGCTGCGGCCCAACGCCGTGCGCGACATCATGGACGACATCCTCTACCTGTACCGCGAGCCTTGCCGCAGCCGGGGCATACGCCTGGCCTGGCAGCGCTGCGACGACGTGCCGCCCATCGCCATGGACCGCCACCTGATGGAGCAGGCGCTGCTCAACGTGGTCAAGAATGCGATGGAGGCGGTGGAAGCCGGCCACGCCGACGCGAGCGCCGCCGACAAGGCGATCGAGTTCGTGCTGGAAGCCGAGGCCGACGGCGTGCGGCTATCGGTGATCGACAGCGGCAACCTGCTTGGCGAAGTGCCGGCGCGGCAGTTGTTCACGCCCTTCTTCACCACCAAGAAAGGCGGCCAGGGCATAGGCTTGCTGTTCGTGCGCGAAGTGCTGAACCGGCACGGCTACACTTACCGCCTGGCCGCCACCGGCCAGGGCGCCACACGCTTCGACATCTGGCTGCCCAAGAGCGGCAGCTGAGCGCCGGAGCGCTTGCCCAACGGCCGCACCAGCGCCGCATGCGGCTGCGCATCGACCTGGAAGATGCTGACCACGCGCTCCAGATTGGCGGCCTGCTGCTGCATGGCTTCCGCCGCTGCGGCAGCCTCTTCCACCAGCGCGGCGTTCTGCTGCGTCACCGTATCCATTTCGCTGACGGCCTGGTTGATCTGCTCGATGCCCGCGCTCTGCTCGTCGCCGGCGCTGCTGATGTCGGCCATGATGTCGGTCACGCGCCGCACGCTGGCCACCACCTCGCTCATGGTCTGGCCGGCCTGCTCGACCAGCTTGCTGCCGATCTCCACCTTCTCGACCGAATTGCCGATCAAGTCCTTGATCTCCCTGGCCGCCGAGGCCGAACGCTGGGCCAGGTTGCGCACCTCCGTCGCCACCACCGCGAAGCCGCGTCCCTGCTCGCCGGCGCGGGCCGCCTCCACCGCCGCGTTCAGCGCCAGGATGTTGGTCTGGAAAGCGATGCCGTCGATGACGGCGATGATGTCGACGATCTTGCGCGAGGAATCGTTGATCGCGCCCATGGTGTCGACCACCTGCGACACCACCGCCCCGCCCTGCTGCGCCACCGCCGACGCCGATTGCGCCAGCTGGTTGGCCTGGCGCGCGTTGTCGTTGTTCTGGCGCACCGCGCTGGTCAGCTCCTCCATCGATGACGCCGTCTCTTCCAGCGAACTGGCCTGCTGCTCGGTGCGGGCCGACAAATCCTGGTTGCCGCTGGCGATCTGGCTCGACGCCGAAGCGATGGTCTCGGTGCCGCTGCGCACCTCGCTGACGATGGCGGCCAGCGCATCGCGCATCATCTTCATCGCGTGCAGCATGCTGTGCTGGTCGCCGCTGCGGGTGTCGACGCTGACGGTCAAATCGCCGGCGGCGATGCGGCTGGCGATGCCGGCCGCGTAATCGGGTTCGCCGCCCAGCTGGCGCAGCAGCGTGCGGGCGATGACCACGGCGGCCACCGCGCCCACCGCGATGGCCAGCCCGCTCAGCGCCAGCATCAGCACGCGCGCGCTCTCGTAGGCGGCGGTGGCCTCGGCGGTGTCGGCCTGGTTGTTTTCCTTTTGCAGCGCCGCGTACTCGTCCATCACATCCTGCCAGCGCTGCGTGGCCGGGCCGGCCTGCTTCATCAACACCTCGGTGGCCCCGGCATCCTGGTTGGCCTGGGCCATCGCCACCACCTTGTCGGTCAGCGGCCGCGCCTCCTGGCCGGCGGCGGCGATGCGGCCGCGGATCGCCATGCCCTTGGCCGTCGCCGGCAGCCGGCCCAGCGTCTCGGCCGCCTTGTTATAGTTGGTGCGCGCCGCCTGCAGCTTGGCGAGCTCGCTCTGCATGGCGGCCGGATCGGACAGCAACACCACCGTGCGCGTCACCCGGGCCACGATGTGCACCGACTCCGACATTTCCTGCACCAGGTCGCCCCTGGCCACGTTCAGGCTGACGATGTTGTCCAGCTTGGCATGGATGGTGCTCATGTTGTACACACCCAGCAAGGCCACGCTGAGCAGCAGCGCCAGGACCAATCCGAATCCCAGGCTGAGCCGGGTACCGACTTTCATGTTTGCTATGGCCATACATCACTCCCCAGTGGACAACGGCGTGTAACAAATTGTACGCCTTCGTTTTCGGCAGCTTGATGAAAATTTCCAGAGGCAAACATGTGTCATTGCAACGTCTGTTGATATACAAAAAACGCATACCAATATAGCCAAATATTCGACTTTTAGTCGATAGAGGCGGCCTGTATATCGGCAATCGCATATAAAATGACCGATTCATTACCGGGACCAACTAGCAGCCGTAACACCCGGTGACGATGTGTGACTATTTAATCTGGCGGCAAGGGGCTATTCATGACGATCAATGTAATTCTGAACCTGCTGGCGGCGCTGGCGCTGCTGGGGCTGCTTTATGCGCAGCAGCGCAAGCATGCGTCCTTTTCGGTGCGCGTGTTCACCGGCATGGGGCTGGGCGTGGTGCTGGGAGCGCTGCTGCAGGCGCGCTACGGCGCCGGCGCGGCCGAGCTCAAGACCACCGGCGACTACCTCGACATCGTCGGCTCCGGCTACGTCAAACTGCTGCAGATGATCGTCATGCCGCTGATCATGGTGTCGATTATTTCCGCCATCCTCAAGCTCAAGGGCATCAATTCGCTGGGCAAGATCAGCGCGCTGACCATCGGCATGCTGATGCTGACCACGCTGATCGCGGCCGGCCTCGGCATCCTGATGGCCAAGCTGTTCCAGCTGAGCGCGGTCGGCCTGACCGCCTCCGCCGCCGACATCGCGCGCGGCGTCTACCTGCAAGGCAAGGTCGAGGCGGCGCAGGCGATCTCGCTGCCGGGCATGCTGCTGAGCTTCATCCCGGCCAATCCCTTCCTCGACATGACGGGCGGGCGCAAGACCTCGACCATCGCGGTGGTGATCTTCTCGGTCTTCATCGGCATCGCCGCCACCGGCATCCACGACAAGAAGCCTGACCTGTACACCTCCTTCGAGCACTTCATCCAGGTCGCGCACGCCATCGTCATGCGCATCGTCACGCTGGTGCTGCGGCTGACGCCCTACGGCGTGTTCGCGCTGATGGCGCAGGTGGTGTCGACCTCCAGCTACACCGACATCCTGCACCTGATCGACTTCGTGCTGGCCTCGTACAGCGCGCTGATCCTGATGTTCTGCGTGCACCTGGCCATCGTCGCCGGCGCCGGCCTCAATCCGGCGCGCTACGTGAAGAAAATCCTGCCGGTGCTGACCTTCGCCTTCACCTCGCGCAGCAGCGCCGGCGCCATCCCGATGAGCGTGCAGACGCAGACGCTGCGCCTGGGCACCTCGGAAGGCATCGCCAACTTCGCCGCCTCGTTCGGCGCCACCATCGGCCAGAACGGCTGCGCCGGCATCTACCCGGCCATGCTGGCGGTGATGATCGCGCCCACGGTCGGCATCGATCCGTTCACGCTGGCCTTCATTGCGCCGCTGCTGGCCATCATCACCATCGGCTCGGTGGGCGTGGCCGGCGTCGGCGGCGGCGCCACCTTCGCCGCGCTGATCGTGCTGTCGTCGATGAACCTGCCGGTGGCCTTGGCCGGCCTGCTGATCTCGATCGAACCGCTGATCGACATGGGCCGCACCGCGCTCAACGTCAGCGGTTCGATCACGGCCGGCACCGTCACCAGCCGCGTGCTGGGCGAGACCGACGTGCGCGTGTTCAACAGCGACGCCGACCTGCCCATCGACAGCGACCGCAAGGCCGCCTGATCCGGCGGCTTATTTGGCGTCGATGGTGAAGCTGATGCCGCTGACGATTTCCGTCATCTGTATCCGGCTCAGCTTGGGCACGCCCGCCGCCGTGATGGTGTAGGTCGTGCCGGTGGAGCCCAGCGATTTATTCGCGGCATCGTAGACGTTGCTCAGCATTTGGAAATTGAGGCTGTTGCTGTCGCTGCCCGCCGTCGTGACATAGGTGATCTTTTGCGTGCTGAGCAGCGTGCGCTTGCTGCTGTCCGCGTAGCAGCTGAAGGTCGCGATGTCGCCGGTCTGTCCAGCGGTGGCCGTGGCTGGATAGCCTCCCGTGCTGCTCGCTACGCAATAGGAGCCCGACTCATTCGAGCCGACCGGCGTGTACTGGGCATTCACATACAACTGGCTGGAGGTGCTCAGCGGGGTGGTCGTGCCGTTGCCGGATATGGTTCCGCTGATCGTTTCCGTGGCCTGCTGCACGGCCGCGCCATTGAACGTTGCGTTGACGACCGCGCCGAGCGTGTAGGTCAGCGTCCCCGTCAACGGATAAGTGACGGAACCATTGGTGGTGCTGCCCGTGACCGTGAGCGTCGCTTGCAGGCCATGCGTGAACGCGTAGGCCAGCCCTTGCTGAACCGGGAAGCTGGTGGCGACCGGCGCCGGGGCCGGGGCCGCGCTTGATGTGCCGCCGCCGCCGCCACCGCAGGCGGTCAAGGTCATTGCCAACAGGCCAGCCAGCGCTGCACTTTTCGATAAATCCATGGTCATGTGTTCCCTGAATAAAGAATTGCAGCATAGCATTGTTGCTGCAAGACAAATCTATTCAATAGTCACCAGCGAAGGTCTAGGGAACCACCGGCCGGCGGCTTGGTCTAAATTTTCTCTTCGCGTTGAAAGGAAAAAATGATGACTACCCTGACCTCCCGTCTTTTACTGGGTGCGGCCGCGTCGCTTGCCTTGCTGGGCGGCTGCAACAAGCATGCGGCCGACCAGCCGCCCACGCCCAGCGTGACCACGCCGTCGAGCCAACCGGACACCACCACGCCGCCAGCCCAGAACAGCAGCGCACCGCCGCCGACCACGAATCAATAGGCGTAAAAAAAGGGCCCGAAGGCCCTTTGCGCTACAGCGTTCCGTATCAGAACTTGTAGTTGTAAGCGATACCGATCAGCGACAGATGGGTCTGATAAGTACCACGGGTGGTTTCGCCGTTACCCGTGCAAGCGGTGGCCAGCGGGTTGCACTTGTTGGTGTAGTTGATGTTCGCATCCTTGAAGTCCAGGAAGCTGTACGCCAGGTCGATCGACGAACGTGGGCTCAGCTTCCAGTTGGCGCCGAAGGAATACTGCATGCGGTCGCTGTCCGGCAGCGCTGGGTGGGTCAGCTCGGCGTTCTTCACTGGCGACTGGTCGTAGGCCAGGCCGGCGCGCAGGGTCAGGTTTTCGTTGTAGGCATAGTTGCCGCCCAGCGAAACGCGCACGGTGTTTTTCCACTGCTGACGGATCACTTCGGCGCCTTCCGAGGTGCCTGGGAACTGGATGTCCAGATCGCCCAGACGGTTGTGGCGCACGAAGGTCACGTCCGCCATGCCGGCCCATTTCGAATTGAACTGGTGGAAGGCGTTGACCGACAGGGTCTCGGGGGTGCGCAGCTCAACCAGCGCGGCCGAGTTGACCTTGTGCGACGCGGCTTGCAGCACGCCGTTGACGATAGGATCGTCGGTCACTTTCGAGAAGTCCCACACGGTGCTGCCGCGCAGCTTGTGCACGATAGGCGAGCGGTACGACACGCCGAAGCGGGTGTCCTTGTCCAGCGTGAACATATAGCCCAGGTTGAAGCCCCAGCCCCAGTCCTTGCCGTCGTTCGAGCCGTGGGCATCGCGCGTTGCGCCCAGCAGCTTGGGGTTGCCGCCCAGTGCAGCGATCTGCTTGGCCAGCGCTGCGGCATTCGGCGTACCGGCCAGCGCGGCGACCGAACCCGGCACGTCCACGGCCTGGCCCAGCTTGGCTTTCATGAATTCGGCGTCGATACCGAAGCCGAAGGCGTGCTGCTCGTTCAGCTTGAACGACACCGATGGATTCAGCGTGACCGATTCCAGCTTGACGTCGGACAGCGCGTAGCGGCCGGTCCAGGTGTCGCCGTATTGGATCTTGGTACCGTATGGCACGAACATGCCCAGGCCGACGGCCCACTGGTCGTTCAGTTTTTTGCTGGCGTAGAACGATGGCGCCGTCACCGAGCTCGGGACGTAGTCTTTGGCCGCGGTGCCGCCGGTCGGGCTGCCGGTGAAGCGGGTCGAGCCGCTGTCGTTGAAGCTCGAGTGCGGTACTACCACGGTGGCGCCGGCGCTGATCTGCAGGCCATCCAGGCGGGACATGCCGGCCGGGTTGGAGAAAATGGTGGTGGCATCGTTGGCTTCGGCGGCATTGGACTCAGCCGTGCCTTGGCCGGCCACGCTCTGCGAGCCGAAACGATAACCGGATGCCTGGGCGCTCACGGACATGGCGCCGAGCGCGGCGGCAATGATCAGGGGGAGGTATTTGTGTTGCATCTGTGGTCTCGCTTTATAAGTAGGCGTTTTACGCCAGGTTTTTCTGGATTCTTGCGCCAAAACCGGTGCAGGAGGCCAGCAGCATACTACATTTATAAAACTATTCAAAAGGCAAGTCGTTAGAGCTAAAACTCTAATTTAAACCTTGAAACCGAGCATTTGCTCTGCATACCAGAAGTAAAAAAAGGGCCCGCAGGCCCTTTTTTAGTGTCGTAAAAACAACGACTTAGTGCGGATCCAGCGCGCCGGACGGGATGGTGCGACCACCCTTGCCGGTCACTTTATAGACCACCCACATCACCATGCGGAACACGAAACGCACGAAGATCAGCGTCAGCACGCCCTCGATCAGGGTCATCACCAGGGCCGGACCAGCCGTCCAGCGCACTGCGCGGCGGTGGAACTTGGCGATGGCGCGGTCCTTGGCGATCTCGATGCTGTCGTAGAAGGTCGGCACCACCAGCAGCGTCAGGATGGTCGAGGTGATGGTGCCGCCGATGATGGCGATCGCCAGCGGACGGTAAAACTCGCCGCCCTCGCCCAGGCCCAGCGCGACCGGGAACATGCCGGCGATCAGCGCGAACGTGGTCATCAGGATAGGACGCAGACGCATGCGGCCTGCATACATCAGCGCGTCTTCGCGGCCGTAGCCCTCTTCCTCGCGCTTGCGCGCCGCATCCAGCAGCAGGATGGCGTTCTTGGCGACCAGGCCCATCAGCATGATAACGCCGATAAAGCTCATCAGGTTCAGCGTGCCGCCGGTGATCAGCAAGGCCACCACCACGCCGATCAGCGACAGCGGCAGCGACAGCATCACCGCCACCGGCGCCGTGAACGAACCGAACTGCATGACCAGGATCAGGTACATCAGGCCGATACCCATGACCAGCGCGATGCCCATTTCCGTGAACAACTCGCTCTGGTTCTTGCCGTCGCCGCCCAGGTCCAGGCCATAGCCCGGCGGGAAGTCGATGGCATTGGCCAGCTTCATGGCGTCGGCGGTCACTTCACCCGGCGAACGGCCCTGCACGTTGGCCGACACGGTCACGGTGCGCTTGCCGTTCTTGTGCTCGATGGTGGACGGGCCCTTGCCCATCGTGATCGTGGCAATCTGGTCCAGCGGCACCATCTGGTTGGTGCCCGTGACCGAGATCGGCAGGCGCTCGATGTTTTCCGAGTTGACGCGGTCTTCCGGCGCCAGGCGCACGGCGACATCGCGCGATTCGCCGGTCGGGTCGACCCAGTCGCCCACTTCGACGCCGGCGAACGCCACGCGCAGCGATTGCGCCGCATCGTTGACGGAAATGCCCATCGAGTTGGCCAGGCCGCGATTGAGTTCGATCTGCAACTCGTTCTTCGGATCCTGCTGCGACAGACCGACGTCCACCGCGCCCGGAATCTGGCGCAGCTTGTCCATGTAGGCGTTGGTGATCTCCATCAGGCGGCGCGAATCCGGGCCGGTGAATTCGATCTGCACCGGCTTGCCCTGGTTGCCCAGGTCGTCGATCACCGAAATCTCGGCGCCGGCGATATGGCTCATCTTCTCGCGCAGCTCGGCGCCGATCTGGAAGGCGGTGCGCTTGCGGTTCTGGCGCTTGCCGATATCGAGATAGATACGGCCGCCGCCGGCGTTGATGTTGGAGTTGGTGTCCTTGGTCTCAGGAATCGTGCGGGCGATGGCCGCGATGGTTTCCATCTTGCGGCTCGCGATCTCCACGCTGCCCGACGGTGGCATGCGCACGTCGACCGCGATGGTGCTGCGGTCGGCCGCCGGCAGGAAGCTCGAACCGCCCCATTTGGCGTGCAGCACGATGGCGCCGACGAAGGTGCTGAAGGCGATCACGGCCATCCAGCGGCGGTGATGCAGCGCCCAGGCGATCACATGGCCGTAGCGGTCGGACTGGTGGTCGAACCAGTCGTTGAATTTCTGCAGGAACTTGCCCAGGCCTTTTTTCGGCGCCGTGTGGTGGTCGACCGGGTCGCCCCAGTAGGCCGACAGCATAGGATCGAGCGTGAACGAGATGCCCAGGCTGACCAGCACCGAGCACGTCACCGTCAGCGCGAACGGACGGAACCATTCGCCGGAGATGCCGGGCATGAAGGCCACCGGGATGAACACGGCGATGATGGAGAAGGTCGTCGCTGCAACCGCCAGGCCGATCTCGGCCGTACCGTTGAGCGCCGCCGTGCGGCGGTCCGAGCCCATCTGCATGTGGCGTACGATGTTTTCCCGCACCACGATGGCGTCGTCGATCAGCACGCCGATCGCCAGCGACAGGCCCAGCAGCGTCATGAAGTTCAGCGTGAAGCCGCACAGCCACACGGCGATGAAGGCCGCCACCACCGAGGTCGGCAGGCTCAGCGCGGTGATCAGCGTCGAGCGCCACGAGTTCAGGAAGGCGTACACCACGAAGATGGTCAGCACCGCGCCCAGCACCAGCGATTCGATCACGTTGTTCAGGCTGCGCTGCGAATCGTCGCCGCCATCGCGGGTGATTTCCAGCTTGGTGCCTTGCGGCAGCGTGGCGTTGACCGCCTTGATTTCCTCGCGCAGCTTGGCCGCCACCGACACGGTGCTGGCGTCGCGCGAGCGGGAGATGGCGATACCGACATTGGGCTTGCCGCTGCGGATGCTCAGGCCGTTGATTTCGGCGAAGCCGTCCTCGATGGTCGCCAGCTGCGCCAGGCGCACCACTTCGTCGCCGCGGCGCTTGACCACCACGCCCTCGAATTCGCGCGGGGTGATGATGCGGCCCACCAGGCGGATGCTCTTCTCGTCCAGCACGCCGCGCACCTTGCCGACCGGGGCATTGGTGTTCTGGTTGCGCAGCGCGTTGACCACCTCGCTGACCGAGACGTTATATTCACGCAGCTTTTCCGCGTGCAGCAGCACCGACAGTTCGCGCTTGAGCGAACCATTGACCTGCACCTGCGACACGCCGTCCACCGCGCGGAAGCGGTCGGACAAGGTATCCTCGGCCAGGCGCGAAATCTCGGCGTGGCTCTGGCTGGTCGACGACAGCGAGATCTGCATCACCGGATCGGAGGCCGGGTCGATGCGCTGCAGGATGGGCTCGCGCATCTCGGTCGGCAGCTTGTAGCGCACCGAGGCGATGGCGTTGCGGATTTCGTCGGACGCTTCGATCAGGTTCTTCTTGAAGCTGAACTCGATGAAGATCTGCGCCGACCCTTCATTGGCGGTGCTCTCCAGCTTGGTCGCGCCGGAAATCGCCAGCAGCGGCTTTTCCAGGCGGTTGACGATCTCGCGTTCGACCGTGTCGGGCGAGGCGCCCGGATACGGCACGCTGACGATGATGAACGGCACCTCGACGTCCGGGTTCTGGTTGACGCGCAGCTTCTTCAGCGCCAGCATGCCCAGGCACATCATGGCGACGATCAGGACGATGGTCGCGATCGGCCGTTTGATACTGAAATCGGATAAGAACATGGATTAGTTCCCTTTCGGTGCGGTGCTCGGCGCCGGCGCGGCCGAGGCCTGGGCCGCGCCGTTGCCGGCCGGCGCCACTTTCGATGCCGCCAGTTCGACGCCCTGGCCCTCTTTGTAGCCGGAGTTCGGCACGCGCAGCACGCGGTCGCCGGCGGCCAGGCCGCTGCGCACTTCCCACTGGCCGGTGCGCGGATCGCGCACGCCGATGTTCAGCGCCACCTTGCTCAGCGCCTTGCCGTTGACGCGCCAGGTGTAGCTCTGGTCGCCGCTGACGACCAGCGCCGAATCGGGGATCATCAGCGAGTTGGAGATGTCGGACTCGACGCGGCCTTCGGCGTACAGGCCGGCCACGCCAGGCATGTCCTTGCCGGCGAACTCGACCAGCACCTCGACCTGGCGCGTGACCGGATTGGCCGACGGGTCGACACGCTTCACACGGCCGCTGAAATCGCGGTTCTGGTAGCCGTTGATGCGGAAGCGCACCTGCTGGCCGACCTTGACCACGCCGATCTTGTCGGCCGAGACCAGGCCTTCGAAGCGCATGCTGACCGGATCGATCACCTTGATCAGTTCCTTGCCGATGGCGGCGGTGTCGCCGTTGGACACCTTGCGCTCGCTGACGATGCCGTCGAACGGCGCGCGCACCAGGGTGCGGGTCAGCTGCTGGTGGGCCGCGACCGAGCGCGACTTGGCGCCGGCCAGCTCGCTCTGGGCGTTGTTGCGGCGGATCTCGGAATCCTCCAGCGCCTGGGTCGACACCATGCCCGACGAGCGCAAGGTCTTCTGGCGCTCGAACATGCGGGTGGCCTGCTCCAGCGACTGCTGGGCGGCGCGGGTGGCTTCGTCGGCCGAGTTCAGCGCATCGCGGATCGAGGTTTCGTCCAGGCGCACCAGGATGTCGCCCTTCTTCACGGCCTCGCCGTTTTCCTTCATGACTTGCAACACCACGGCGCTGACTTCGGCGCGCAGGTCGGCCTTGCGCTCGGGCTGGACCGAACCGGTGATGACCGGGCCAGAAGCCAGCGCGTTCGATTCGATGGTCAACAGATCCTCGGGCGCGAGCGACAGCACGGCCGGCGTGGCATTTTTGCCATCTTTGCCATCCTTGGACGCGGCGGCGGTGGCCGAGGCGCTGGCGCCCGCCTTTTCAGGCTCCTTGGAGGACTTGCCGCAGGCGACCAAGGCTGAAGCGACGGCGAGAGCTAGAAGGGTTTTGCGCAACATACAGTTCTCCGGGAAATTGGCACGTGGGTGCTTATTAAAATGTTAGCCAGACTACAGGGCGCAGAGTATCTCCGAGTGTCCGGAAACGGTCAATCAACGTGCGACTGGACGACAAAAAACGTGGCTGAATTGCCAAATGCTGGGATAAACGGTGAAAAGTCAGAATAGCCGGGAGTGGCCAAAAGAACAGGAAAACCGGCGCCCCAGGACGGCGCGCCGGCAAACGCCGGATCAGCCGCGGCCGAACACGGCGTGGATGACGTGGGCGATGGCGATACCGGTGCACAGGCCGCCGGCGATTTCCACCAGCGTATGGCCCATGCGCTCGCGCAGCCATTTGTGGCCGCCGTCGTCCTTGGCCAGGCGGTTGATCGCCGCCGCCTGCTTGCCGACGTGCTGGCGCAGGCTGTTGGCGTCGATAATCACGATAAAGCACAGCGTCACCGCCACGCCGAACGCCGGATGGCCGATGCCCTCGCGCAGCGCGATCAGGGTCGCCATGCTGGACACCACGGCGCTGTGGTTGCTGGGGAAGCCGCCGTTGCCGACCAGGTTGAAGGCCCATTTGCGCGCCTTGGCGCTATTGATCAGAAACTTGATCGGCCCGACCGTGATCCAGGTAATCAGCGGGGTGACGAGATAAGCGATGTCCATCGGTGGTTCCTTTGCATTTTTGTGGCGCAATTATCGCAGATGGCCCCACAGCGGCGGAAGCAAGTAATATAAAATCCCCGCATTGTTCACATTTCTATAAAAACAACGATGCAACACTTCAGAGTCTCTTTCGCCGTCACCTTCGTCCTGATGGCGCTGGCCGCCTGGTGGGGTTACAACCATGGCGGCACCGCCGGCCTGCTGCAAGCGGTATGGATAGCCGGCGTGCTGGGCGTGATGGAAGTCTCGCTCTCCTTCGACAACGCCGTGGTCAACGCCTCGGTGCTGCGGCATTGGGACGCGTTCTGGCAAAAGCTGTTCCTGACGGTCGGCATCCTGGTGGCCGTGTTCGGCATGCGGCTGCTGTTCCCGCTGCTGATCGTCTCGCTGGCCACCGGCCTGGGCCTGATGGACGTGTGGCAGATGGCCACCGCCAACCCCGCCGAATATGCACGCCACCTGACCGGCGCCCACGCCCAGGTGGCCGCTTTCGGCGGCGCCTTCCTGCTGCTGGTCTTCCTCAACTTCCTGTTCGACGACGACAAGGAACTGCACTGGCTGGGCTGGATGGAAAAGAAACTGGGCCAGCACGGCACCGAGATGCTGGGCGTGCTGCTGGCGCTGGCCGCCGTGTTCGGCTGCGTCGGCCTGGTGCCGGCGGAGGAAAAGTACACGGTATTGGCGGCCGGCGTGATCGGCGTGGTGGTCTACCTGGCGGTCGGCTGGATCAGCACGCTGCTGGAAGAAGACCCGCCGGAAGACGACGACGACATCACCGAAGCCGGCGTCGGCGCCGTGGTGGCGACGGTGGCGCGCGGCAGCTTCGGCGGCTTCCTGTACCTGGAAGTGCTGGACGCCTCGTTCAGCTTTGATGGCGTGATCGGCGCCTTCGCCATCACCAGCGACGTCGTCATCATCATGCTGGGCCTGGCCATCGGCGCCATGTTCGTGCGTTCGCTGACGGTGTTCCTGGTGCACAAGGGCACGCTGGACGAATACGTCTACCTGGAGCACGGCGCCCACTACGCCATCGGCATCCTGGCCTTGATCATGCTGGCCAGCGTCAAGTACCACATTCCGGAATGGTTCACGGGTTTGTCGGGCGTGGCCTTCATCGCGGTGTCGCTGTGGTCATCGATACGCCACAAACGCCAGCTGGCCGCGTGATAAGATTAAAAACATTGCACTCAACCCAAGCGATCCATGACCACCTCCAAACGCGTAATCCTCTACCTCATCGGCCTGGTGATAGCTGTCCTGCTGATCTTCGCCGCCTATACCTGGGTCATGCTGCACGTCTCCTACTCGGACGGCGAGCGGGCCGGCTACTTGCAGAAGTTCTCCAGCCGGGGCTGGGTCTGCAAGACCTGGGAAGGCGAAATCCTGCTGACCTCGATGCCGGGCGCCATTCCTGAAAAGTTTGAATTCAGCGTGCGCGACGACGCCGTCGCCCAACAGCTGATGTCGGCCACCGGCAAGCGCGTGGTCCTCAGCTACGCCCAGCACAAGGGCGTGCCTAGCCAGTGCTTCGGCGAGACCGAGTACTACATCACCAAGGTCCAGGTCCAGCCCTGATCATTGCCGCAGCGTCAACATGGCGCTGCTTTTGCGGCGTTTCCGGTAAGTTAAGCAGCATTGCCTGCCGAAACCGGAAACGCCCATGCCTTCATCCCTCCCCCGCCGCCTGCTGCTCGCCGCGCTGCTGACGCCTGCCGCCGCGCATGCGCAAGATCTGTCGATGCAAGGCGGCGCCCTGCGCGTCAGCGGCAAGAACCAGAACTCGTTCGCGGTCGGCGTCAACTACGCCCAGCCGGTCGGCGACTACCTGGCGCTGAGCCTGGGCTACCTGAACGAAGGCCATCCGCGCAACCACCACAGGGACGGCGTCTCCGGCCAGGTGTGGCTGCGCTCGCGCATCAGCGAGCAAGGCTGGTCGTGGGGCGTGGGCGCCGGGCAGTACTATTTCTTCGACACGTCGCGGCCGCGCGGCGGCGAGGCCTACATCAACGACCACGGCTGGGCGCCGATCTACAGCCTGCAAGCCACCTGGCACGACGACAGCCGCTGGTACGCGCAGGTACAACTGAACCGGGTGGTGCCGAGCGGCGCCAAGGATCCGACCACTTCGCTGCTGGTGGGAGGCGGCTACCGCTTCGACAGCGTGCGCGGCGACAAGCTGCACCTGGACGGCGGCGCCAGCACCGACGACACGCTGACCGTATTGGCGGGGCAGAGCATCGTCAACAGCCTGGAGTCGGAGCGGTCGCGGGCGGGCGTCGTCGAGTACCGGCGGGCGGTGGGGCGGTATGTGGACTGGACCGTCAGCGCGCTGCGCGAAGGCACCTCGGCCGGCACGCACCGCACCGGCGTGGCGACGCAGCTATGGCTGATCCGTTCGTTGAACCGGGAGGTGGAACTGGGGATGGGCATAGGGCCCTACCTGGCGTTCGAAGTGCACGACGTGCCGGGCACGCGCTCGCACAAGGCGGGGCTGGTGTCGGCGGCGGGACGCTACCACTTCAGCAAGCGGCTGGTGGGCACGCTGTCGCTGAACCGCGTCGTCACCGACTACCATCGTGACGCCGACCTGTTGCTGGTCGGCGTGGGCTACAGCTACTGACCCGGGGTCAGCGGGCGCGCCAGACGGCTTTGCCGGCTTCGGCCGGCGGGGCCAGGCGGGCGGCTTCCTTGCGGGCGCGGGCGGCGTCCAGCGTGGCGACGACTGCGCCCTCTTCCGCCTGCTTGCATTCGCCAGCCGCCGCAACCACCTTGGCTTGCACCGCAGCCAGCGCTTTCTGCGCGGCTGCATGACGGCGGGTTTCCAGTTCCAGCAACTGCTGCTTGGCGGAAGTCATCGCGGCCGTGGTGTCGGCCACTTTGCGCTGCATCGCGGCGTGCGCCTGGGCGGTTTCCAACAGCGCCAGTTGCGCAGCGGCCTTTTCAGCCACGGCCTGCGTCGCGGCCTGCTCGGCCAGTTCGCGCTGATGCATGGTGTCGGCTTCGGCCTGCTCGGCTTCGGCGCGCTGACGTGCGCAGGTGGCCACATTCCGCTCCGCTTCCAGACGGCCGGCGATCGCTTTCGATGCGCGGATTTCCGAGGCGGTGGTCAAACGCTGCTGCGTCAGCTTCTGGTCGATCAGCGCCAGCGACTGGCGCTCGGTCTCCACGAATTCACGTTCCGCCAGCAGCAGCGCTTCCGCAGCGGCGGCCTTCTCCTGCTCGACGCGCGCACGCTCCGCATGCACCACGCCCAGCTCGACGGCCAGACGGGCCTGCGCCGCCAGCGCCTGCGCGGCGATGGCTTTCTGTTCGGCTTCCCGCGAGACCTGCTCCGCCATCATGCGTGCGGCTTCGGCTTCCTTGTCGGCGGCGGCGGCCAGGCGCTGCTCGGCTTCCTGCTGCTGACGATAAGCTTCGGTCTGCGCGCGTTCGGCGGCGATGCGGTGCTGGGCGGCGTCGCTGGCGTCCTGCTCGGCTTCCAGTTTTTCCTTCAGTGCGGCGATGGCTTGCTGCTCGGCGGCGGCACGCGCCTGCTCGGCCTGCAACAGCACCTCGGCCTGCTCTGCTTTCTGCTGCGCCAGCGCGCTGGCGGCGTTCTGCGCTTCGACATGCAGCGCCAGCGTGGCAATTTCCTGTTGCTCGGCGGCGTTCTGGCTGGCGCCCAACTCGGCGGCGGCGCGCGACAAGGCGGCGCGTTCCTCGGCCTGCTCGGCGGCGCGTTGCTGCTCCAGCAGATCGGCACGGGCGGCTTCGGCAGCGGCCTGGTCGGCGACTTGGCGCAGCTTGGCCTGCTCCAGCGCTTGCGCTTCGGCTTCGACCTTGGCGTGGGTATGCAACTCGGCTTCCTGCTCAGCTTGAACGCGGGCCAGAGCGACAGCGCGCAGTTGGCTGTCCACTTCGATACGCGCTTCGGTGGCGGCCAGGATGCTGGCGTCCGCATCGCGGCGAGCCTGTGCGCTGGCGGCAGCCACCATTTCCAGACGCTCACGATGGATCGCGGCATCGCGGATTTCTTTTTCGGTTTGCAGGCGCAGATGCAGCGATTGCGCGGCGCTGCGTTCGGATTCGGCCTTGGCCAGCGCGATCTGCTCACGCTCCTGCTCCAGATGAGCCAGGGCGCGGGCCTCTTCCAGCGCGCGCACTTCGGCGGCGGCACGGTTGAAGGCCGATTCCAGCGCGATCTGGTCGGCGCGTTCGCGCTGCACGGTCAGGTCCAGCGCTTCGGCTTCGGCCTGCGCCAGCATCTGCGCGGTCTGGCGGGCGGCGTAGGCATGACGCTCGCGTTCACGGGCCAGCGTCGCCACGCGGGCATCGGCGGAGGCGATGCCGACCACTTCTTCCTTGGCGGCCTGCACGGCGGCCACGCGCTCCACTGCTTGCAGACGGGCTTGTTCGGTTTGGGCCGCCAGTTCTTCGGCGGCGCGGGCGGCCTGCTCGGCCAGTTCGGATTCGACGGCGATCTGTTCGTGCGCGCGCTTGCGGCTTTCGCTCTCGACCTTGGCGCGCTGTTCGGCGGCCACGCGGATTTGCGTGTCGGCTTCGACGCGGGCGCGCAGTTCGGCGGTTTCCTGCTTGACGGCGTCCAGACGGGCGACGCTGGCCTGGGCGGCGGCGCGCAGCGATTCGAGGCGCTCGCGGTTGGCGCTGATCGCATCTTCCGACGCCTGCGCATTTTGCAGCGCGACGGCGGCAGCGGCAGCGTCCATGGCGGCGCGGTCTTCGGCCAGAGCGCGGGCGCGGGCTTCGGCGTGGGCGCGGCTCTCGGCGGCGCAGGCGGCCTTGGCTTCGGCTTCGACCCGGGCGATGGCTTCCTGGATGGCCTTCATTTCCATCGCGGCGCGCGGGGTCGGGGTGGCGGTGGTCGGTTCGTCCGTGCCATGCAGCGACATCATGGGGAGCAGAGTGACGCTGTCTTGTGTGCTGTCTTGTTTGGTCAATTGTGCTTGCATGAGGTTCTCGCTAGACGATATGTCCCGGCACCAACCGGGACTTGTGAGTTCTCATTATCAAGCAGGGGACAGGCAAGCCGAGCCGCGATGAGAGCGGGAAATACCCGCCAATTCCGCAGATCCGAGGCTAGATCTTGGGCACCGGAGCCTGCCGGCGTTTTTCCATCTCGTCCTTGCGCTCTTTCTCGACCAGCGCCTCCAGCGCCGCGGCTTCGCGGCTATGCGCAACGAAGTCCACCATGCTGACCTGAATCTCCTGGATCTCCGCGCCCTGGTTCTTAAACTCCGTCAGCATGACGGCCACCGTCTGACGGCACATCTCATAACTATTGGCGAAACGGTTGTAATTGACATTTCCGGCCACAGCCACCTTGCAAACATCCGGGCTGTCATTGGGCTTGTAGCGATCCGACTCCAAGGACATCCACTCAAGCGGCCCCAGCTGGCCACCGTGTTTGGTGACCGGTCCGTATTTTGCGATCAGGGCCTTTTCCATTTCAGCACGCGATACCGGCTGGTCGAAGCGCTCGCGGCGGGCGATGGCCTCCACCGTGCTGGTCTTCTGTCCAAAACCGACCTTGACGTAGCCCTTCTCGTTCGGCAGCGCCCCAGGCTTCAGCACCAGATATTGGTACTCGCGCCGCTGCGGCCGGGCCGGCATGCCGAGCCGCGCCACATAGTCCTCCTTGCCGACCAGCTTGTAGCCCAGTCCGGTGAGCACTTTGTCGATTTGCGCCGGCGTATCGCCGATCTTGATACCCAGGGTTTCCATCACCAGGGGCGGCTTCTGGGCTTGTGCGGCGGCCGTCAGGGACAGCAACAGGGCAAATGGCAGACTACGTTTCAGCATGGTTTTCCTTTGGAAGGTCAGGCGCTTGCGGCCACGATGTTTTTCACGACAACCTTGCCTACTTTACACCAACCCAACGCCGGCCGCTAGATCGGCAGCGGCGGCTCGTCCATCAGCGAAATCTGCTCCTTCAGTTCCAGGATGCGGTCCTGCCAGTAGCGCTGGGTGTTAAACCACGGGAAGGCCACCGGGAAGGCAGGATCGTCCCAACGCCGCGCCAGCCAGGCCGAGTAATGGATCAGCCGCAGCGTGCGCAGCGCCTCGACCAGATGCAGCTGGCGCGGGTCGAATTCGCAGAAATCCTCGTAGCCGGCCAGGATGTCGCACATCTGGCGCACCTGGTCGGCGCGCTCGCCGGACAGCATCATCCACAAGTCCTGGATGGCCGGGCCCATGCGGCTGTCGTCGAAGTCGACGAAATGCGGGCCGGCGTCGGTCCACAGCACGTTGCCGCCGTGGCAGTCGCCGTGCAGGCGCAGTTGCGGCAGCTCGCCGGCGCGCTCGTAGCTGCGGCGCACGCCGTCCAGCGCCTGCGCCGAGACGCTGGCGTAGGCTTCCCGCAAATCGGCCGGAATAAACTGATTGGCCTGCAAAAACTCGCAAGGCTCGGTGCCGAAGGTGGCGATGTCGATCGCCGGCCGCTCCAGATACGGCTTGATCGCGCCCACCGCGTGGATGCGGGCGATGAAGCGTCCGGTCCACTCCAGCACCGACGGATCGCTGAGCTCGGGCGCGCGGCCGCCGTGGCGGGTGAACACGGCAAAACGGAAACCGTTGAAGTGATGCAGCGTGGCGCGATCCGCGCCCAGCGCCAGCGCCGGCACCACCGGGATCTCGCGCGCGGCCAGTTCATCGGTGAAAGCGTGTTCCTCCAGGATGGCGGCGTCGCTCCAGCGGCCGGGACGGTAAAACTTCACCACCAGCGGCTTGTCGTCCTCGATGCCGACCTGGTAGACCCGGTTTTCATAGCTGTTCAGCGCCAGCAGGCGGCCATCGCCGCGCAAGCCTATGCTGTCGAGCGCGCCGAGCACGCACTCGGGATTGAGCGCCGAATACGGATGCGGCGGCTGTTCCTGTTGGCTGTCGGCCGCCCCGCCCAGCGGGTCGGCCATGCTGGCGGCCAGGGCCGCGGCGCGGGCGTCTTCTGCTTCGTCGTCGAAATGATCTTGGTTCATGCCCGCATTGTACGGGGCGCGGCGTGTATACTGTCGGCTTCAATCCAATAAAAAGAGCAAGCCATGCAACTCGACCAGCCACTGAGCGAAAAAGAATTCGACGAATTAGACAACTTCCTGTTGTCCGACCGCAGCCCTGAAGATGCCATGACGATGGATATGCTGCACGGCTATCTGACCGCCATCGCCATCGGCCCGGAACCCATCATGCCCGCAGAGTGGCTGAAGCGCGTCTGGGGCCAGGAAGACACCGACATCCCGAAATTCAAGAACGAGAAGGAAGAGGAACGCATCCTCAACCTGATCATGCGCTTCATGAACGAAGTGCTGGTGACGTTCGAAGTGGCGCCTAAGGAATTCGAGCCGCTGTTCGTCGAGCACGAGCACGAAGGCCAGACGCTGATCGACGCCGAAGCCTGGTGCTGGGGCTTCTGGGAAGGCATGGAGCTGCGTCCGGGTTCGTGGGACGAGATCTGGGAATCGGACGTGCAGGAACTGATGAAGCCTATCTACCTGCTCGGCGCCGACGAGATCGAGGAAGAGGAACTGCCGCTGGTGGAAGATCCGGTCAAGGCCCACAAGCTGGCGCAGGAACTGGAAGCCAACCTGCCGACCATCTACAAGTTCTGGGTACCGCGCCGCAAGCCGGCCGTCACCACCCTGGTGCGCGACGAGCCCAAGGTCGGCCGCAACGACGACTGCCCTTGCGGCAGCGGCAAGAAGTACAAGAAGTGCCACGGCGCGGAATCGGCCGAGTAAGCCGATGACCTTGCGTGGTGCGGTCCTTGCGCTGGCGACGGCGCTGCTGGCGGCGACCTGCGCGTTCGCCGCGCAGCCGGAGCTGGTCCGCGACCGCACCACGCCCGCCAGCCAGGCCGCCGATGCGGCCCTGCTGCAATCGCTGGACCACGACGTTTTCCTCGAAGGTAGCTACGCCGGCCCGACCGGCAAGCTGGGCTATCGGCTGATGCCGCCCGCAACTGTGCAGCAAGGCAAGCGCTATCCGCTGGTCATCGTGCTGCACGGCTCCGGCGCGATAGGCAACGACAATATCCGCCAACTGGGCGCGTTGGCGATGTCCTGGTCCGCACCGGCGATCCGCAAGCGTTTTCCCGCCTACGTGCTGGCGCCGCAATTTGCCGAGCGCAGCGCCAACTACAAGCCGTCCGCCGTGGATGGCTTGCTGGCCGCCCAGCCCGGCCCCAACCTGCCCAGCCTGCTCGCGCTGGTGGAACAATTGAAACCACAATACGCCATCGACAGCGACCGCATCTACGTGACCGGCTTCTCGATGGGCGCATCCGCCGCCACGCAGGCGGTGTTGCAGAACAGCGGCATGTTCGCCGCCGCCGTGGCCTTCTCCGGCATCGCGCCGGAACGCGCCGCCGCCGCACAGCTGAAGGACTTGCCGCTGCTGCTGGTCCACGGCGATGCCGATACCGAGAACTCCATCTTGGCCGACCGCGCAATGTTCGCCGCCTTGCAGCGCCAGCCGGGCGGCGCCAAGGCGCGTTTCATCGAGTATCAGGGCATGGAGCACATGGTGCCGCCCGACATGCTGTTCTCCCCGGTCTGGCGCGACTGGCTGTTCGCCCAACGCAAGGCGCGCTGACAAAAAATGTCAGCGCGCGGCCTGACAATTTTTGTCCGGCATCGACAAATTTCGTCGCCTCCCCACGCAAATCAAGCACTTAGCGACTGGCATGGATGTTGCCAGATGACTCGCATCGTCTAAAAAAACCATCAGGGAGATGTCGATGTCATTTTTACCAACACGAGTCTGGCCCGTCGCCTGCCTGCTGAGCCTGAGCGGCTCGGTGTGGGCCGCCACCGCCACCGTCGAAAGCACCGCCCGGGGCCCGGTCGCGCTGGGCAGCAAAGTCTGGTTCCTCGGCAAAGTCGACGGCCAGGGCGTCTACATGAATTTCGCCGTCAACGGCATCCCCGGCGGCAACGCCACCTACGGCAAGCTCAATTCGCAGAATGGCGAGTACGTCGCGCCATCGGTGCTGCCGTCCAACGTGGTCATCACGATCACCGGCACCACCACCAAGGATGCCAAGGTCGGCGCCAACCTGTCCGCCAGCACCACGCTGACGCTGAAGAAGGCGGCTACGCCGACACCTACGCCCACCCCGACGCCGACGCCGTCGCCAACGCCGGCGCCTGTTCCTCCGCCGATCGGCCAACAGCCCGCACCGGACGCCGCCAGGATCAGCGCCGTGCGCCTGCTGGAGCAAGCGACCTTCGGCGCCACACCTGCCGACGTGGCCGCGATCAAGACCAACGGTCAGGCCGTCTGGCTCAAGCAGCAATTCGCCATGCCGGCCAGCGCCATCCCGGTGACGACCGACATGACCCTGCTGCAAAACAGCTGGTACAAGAACATGGCCACCGGCCCCGATCAACTACGCCAGCGCATGATCTTCGCCCTGTCGCAGCTGTTCGTCATCTCGGCCGACAAGAACCCGTACGCCAACGAAATCCAGCCCTGGCTGACCACCATCTCCAACAACGCCTTCGGCAACTTCAACACGCTGCTGCGCGAGATGACACTCAATCCGGCGATGGGCAAATACCTCGACCTCGGCAACAGCATCACGCCATCGCCCAACGAAAACTACGCCCGCGAAGTGATGCAGCTGTTCACGCTGGGCCCGGTCCTGCTGAACCAGGACGGCAGCGTGCAGGCCGACCGCAACGGCGATCCCATCCCCACCTACGACCAGGCGCGCATCAGCGACTTCGCACGCGCCCTGAGCGGCTGGACCTACCCGGGCAGCAGCGCCACCGGCATCAACTGGGAAAACTTCACCGGCCCGCTGCAACCACGCGACAAATTCCACGACAAGGGCAGCAAGACGCTGCTGCTCGGCGCGGTGCTGCCCGCAGGCCAGACCGCAGTGCAAGACATGGACGGCGTAATGCAGAACCTGTTCCAGCATCCCAACCTGCCGCCCTTCATCGCCACGCGCCTGATACGCGCCTTCGTCACCAGCAACCCCAGCCCCGCCTACATCACCCGCGTGGCCGACGTGTTCGCCTACGGAGCGGCCGGACGCGGCGACCTGCAAGCGACGCTGACCGCCGTGCTCACCGATCCCGAAGCGCGCCAGGACCAACCGGCCGCCACGCAAGGCCACCTGAAAGACCCGATGCTGCAATCGCTCGGCCTGTTCCGCACCCTGGGCGCGAGCATCGCCGATCCGCGCAACCTGTTCTGGGACTACTTCCTGCTCGGCCAGAAGATCACCGCCGCGCCGAGCGTGTTCAATTTCTACTCGCCGATGACGCGCCTGCCCGGCTCGCCGCAATACTACGGCCCCGAGTTCCAGCTGTACGCGCCCAGCCTGGCCGTGGCGCGCGCCAACTTCCTGTACAAGTTCATCTCCGGCGAATACAAGGGCATGGTCAACGTCGACATCGCGCCCTTCGTCAGCGTGGCCGGCGACGCCACCGCGCTGATCGACCTGGTCGATTCCACCCTGCTGGCGGGCCGCATGTCGGCCACCGCGCGGCAAGCGATAGGCGGCGCCATCAACGCCTCCGCAGACCCGCGCCAGCGCGCCATCACCGCGCTCTATCTCGCCGCCATCAGCGCCGAATTCGCCGTCGCACAATAAGGACCGACCATGACCAAGCACTCCAACACCCGCCGCCGCTTCCTCGGCGCCAGCGCACAGACCGGCTTGATGGGCGCACTCTCCGCACTCGGCCTGGCCGGCGTGGCCGCACCGGCCCGCGCCGCCGTCTCCGACTACAAGGCACTGGTCTGCCTCTACATGTTTGGCGGTAACGACGGCAACAATATGATCGTGCCGCTGGACAGCATCCGCTACGCGCAATACAACGCCATACGCGGCAGCCACGGCCTGGCGTTATCGAGCGCAGCCAAGACGCTGCTGGCCGCACGCAGCGCCACCTTGCAGGCCACGGACCATCCCGTGACGCAGCCGTTCGGTTTCCACTACGGCATGCCGGAACTGGACGCGCTGTACGGCCAGGGCCTGGTGGCCGCCATTCTCAACGTCGGCAGCCTGCGCCAGCCGCTGAGCAAGGCGCAGTACCTGGCCGGCGCCGGCGTGCCGGCGCAACTGTTTTCCCATCCCGACCAGACCATCCAGAACCAGGCGGGCACGCCCTCTTCCGCCGCCACCGGCTGGGGTGGACGGCTGGTCGATGTGCTTGGCACCGGCGGCCACCTGGACGCGATCGCGGTCGGCGCCGGCGGCCTGTTTGTCGAAGGCGCCAGCACCCACGGCAATCTGCTGCCGGGCAACGGCCAGCTCGACCTGGCCGGCATGAACTTCTGGCCGCAGAAGGAAGCGGATGCGCGGCGCGCGGCGCTGGTGCAGATCCTGTCGGCGCAGCATCCCAACCTGATCGCCAGCGCCGCCAACAAGGCGCTGCTGAACGGCATGGACCTGGTGACAGACCTCAAGCAAGCCAACTCCGGCACGCCGCTGTCCACCGTGTTCCCCGGCACCTCGCTGGGCCAGCAACTGAAGACGGTCGCGCAGCTGATACGCATCCGCTCGCAGCAGGGGCCGGGGCGGCAGGTGTACTTCGTCTCGCAGGGCGGCTTCGACACGCACGGCGGCCAGGCCTACCAGCAGTTCGACATGCTGCGCCAGGTATCGCAGGCGCTGGCCGCCTTCCAGCTGGCGCTGTCGGAAATCCACGCGCAGCAGCAAGTGACCAGTTTCACGATGTCCGAATTCGGCCGCACGCTGCAACCCAACAGCGGCGGCACCGACCATGCGTGGGGCAATCACCATCTGGTGGTGGGCGCGGCCGTCAAGGGCGGGCTGTACGGCCAGTTCCCCGATTTCACACTCGGCGGCAAGGACGACGCCACCGGGCGCGGCGCGTGGATACCGCAATTCTCCAACCAGCAGTATGGCGCCACGCTGGGCCGTTGGTTCGGCGCCGATGCGGACATGCTGCAAAACCAGGTGTTCAAGAACGAACTGGCCAATTTTCCGCAGGCCGACCTGGGCTTCATGCTGGGCTGAGCCTCATTTGTCGCGATTTTTTAACATTCCTGCCCTAGGCAAAAACTACATTCCCGCCAGCAAAACAACCCTGCTATAGTGAAATGATGCTATCAATTGAGGACCAGCATGGGGTCGGTGCGCATGCCGGAGGGACGGATGAAATACCTGCTTTGCTGCCTGCTCCTGGCTTGCCGCCTGAGTTCGGCAGAAACCATCACGCTCGGCGCGGAAGACGACTGGGCGCCGTACTCGTCTGCGGTGGAACGCAGCGCGCGCGGCTTCGCGGTTGACGTCATCCGCGAAGCCTTTGCGGCCGTCGGCATCACCGTCAACTTTGAAGTACTGCCCTACGCCCGCTGCCTGGACGATACCCGCCGCGGCCGCCTGGTCGGCTGCTTCGACGCCGTGCCCAACGCCATGATAGGCGGCAGCTTCCTGTGGCACGACCATCCGCTGTTCACCACCCACATGAATGTGTACGCGCTGAGCGGTTCGCGCGAAAGCGGCCTGGGCGCGCGTCAGCTGGAAGGCAAGACCGTCGGCGTCGAACGCGGCTACGAGTACGGCGACGAATTCGACCTCAACACGAAAATCGTGCGCCGCATCGTCGACAAGAACGTGCAGGGCTTCAGGATGCTGCTGGCCGGCCGCATCCAGTACATGGCGGCCGAGGAGCGCATCGCCAAAGCCCTGTTCGCCAAGGAGTCGGCCGAGTTCGGCGGCAAGTTCAAACTGGTGGGCACGGTCGCCACGCCCGGCCTGTTCATCGCCTTCAGCAAGACGGGGCCGGACGGCGCCAAGTATCTGCAAAAATTCAATCGCGGCTATGCCCTCCTGCGCGACAGTGGCCGCTACAAAGCCATTGAAGCCGTCTGGTTCTGAGATGCCAACGGAGGCCATGTGCAAGCACTGCCAGCCAAGATCGGTATGAGATCGCCCAACGGTGAAGCCCCGCCCGCCGCGCCGCTGCTGTCCGGCGACTCGATCGCCGCGCGCCTGCTGCGGATTATCTTCTGCTGCTACTTCCTGGTGACGGTGGTGGTGACGCTGGTGCAGCTGGCGGCCGAATACAAGCACACCAAGGAGCGCGTGGTGCTGGAGATCCGCGCCATGCAGCAAACCTTCGGCCCCGGCATCGCCGACGCCATGTGGCGCTTCAACGAAGACATCCTGCGCGGCATCCTGTCGGGCATGAGCGAGCTGCCGGTGGTGGCCGGCATCAAGGTGGCCGACGATCATGGCAAGCTGGTGCGCGCCGTCGGCACCGTACTCGAAGGCGGCGCCAAGCTGCGCGCCGGCGCCGACGGCCAGCTGCGGCCCGAGCCCGACGGCGACGCCCTGTTCGCCGAAGTGTTCAGCCAGGACTTCCCCATCGTCTACAACGACGAGAACGGCCAGTCGCGCGTGATCGGCACATGGACCGTGTATTCGAACCAACGCATCATCGTCAAGCAGGTCGAGTACGGCTTCTTCCTGATCCTGGTGAACTCGGTCATCAAGACCTGCGCGCTGTGGTTCATCTTCCTGTTTGTGGTGCGGCGCTACCTGGGCCAGCCCTTGCGCCAGTTGAGCCAGTTCGTCGGCCAGCTGAACATCGACAACCTGGGCGACCGCGTCTTCGTGCTGAACGACCGCGGCCAGCACGAGCTGCATCAGCTGACCAACAAGCTCAACGAGATGGTGGCCAACATCAAGGCCTCGGTGGCGGAGAACGAGCAGCTGTACCGGCAATTGCAGGTTGAGCAGACCGCCACCCGCCAGCTCAACGAAACGCTGGAGCGGCGCGTGGCCGAACGCACGGCCGATCTGGTGACGGCCAACAAGGACCTGGCGCAAGCGCTGGACACGCTGCGCATCGCGCAAGGCGAACTGGTCAACAGTGAAAAGCTGGCGGCGCTGGGTTCATTGGTGGCGGGTGTCGCCCACGAATTGAATACGCCGATCGGCAACGGGCTGCTGGCGGCCACCGTGTTGGTGGACAAGACCCGGCAGTTCTCCAGCGACTACAGCAGCGGCCTGACGCGCCGCACCACCGAAGCCTACATCAGCGACATGACCCAGATAACGGAACTGGTGGTGCGCAACATCGCGCGCTCGGCCGAGCTGGTCACCAGCTTCAAGCAGGTGGCGGTCGACCAGACCAGCTCGCAGCGACGCCGCTTCCTGCTGGCGTCCGTGGTGTCGGAGAATATCAAGGCGCTGCTACCGACGATCAACAAGACCGCCTTCACCGTCGAGCAGTCCATACCTGGCGACATCGACATGGACAGCTATCCCGGCCCCATCGGCCAGGTGTTGATCAACCTGGTCAACAACGCCATCGTGCATGGTTTTGAAGGCCGCAGCCGTGGCATCATCACGATCGACGCCGCGCTGGCCGAGCCGGGCTGGCTGGAGCTGCGCATCAGCGACGACGGCGTCGGCATCGCAGCCGAGCACATCGGGCGCATCTACGATCCCTTCTTCACGACCAAGCTGGGCGCAGGCAGTTCCGGCCTGGGCCTGAACATCAGCCACAACATCGTCACCGGCCTGCTGGGCGGAAAAATCCGCGTCAACAGCCAAGCAGGCAATGGCACCACCTTCATCCTGCACTTGCCGCTGATAGCGCCTTACTCGACAGCCAGCTCGTCCGGAACGTTATAGGAGAAGGCTTTGCTGTCGAACATCAGCTTCCAGGTCTTCGCTTCCATCGCCGCGCCGTACTGGCTGCCTTTGACGCTGACCGTCAACGGGCCAGGCAACGGGCCGACGACGTCGGCGGTACGATAGGTCCAGCGACTGCGCTCGCAACGCAGCGGTTCGGTGTCGTCCATCGTTTCCGCTTCGTGCAGCTCCTGCTCGCTGGTGTGCTCCTGAGCGCCCATCGCTTCCACCGCCTTGCGCCAAGTCTCATGCTCGGCGTTGGCCTGCGCGCAATCGGCCGGCTCGGCATCCACCGAGGCCTTGAAGCGCGCCAGCAAGGCGATCTCATCCCCATGGGGCGCCAGCATCACATTGCTGACCATGACCTGCTCGGCCGTCGGCCGCGTGCCGTTCTGCACCTTCAACACCCAGCCCCAGGTGCGCTCGGACAAGGCTTCAAAGCGCACCTTCTCCGGCGTCACCGCCACGTCGCTCTCGTAACGATACGGCGAGCTGATCTCGACCAGGCCGCCGCCCGGCTTGCTGTCGGCGCGTATCAGGAACACGCCGTAGAAGTTGCGCCCATCACCCTTGAGCGAAGTGCCGCTGACAGCGAAATACAGCTCGTCGCTGGCGCCCACCGCCTCGATCTTGGCCTGCTGGATCACCCGCACCAGGAAAGGATCGTTGGCCTCGTCCACATACACCCAGCCCTTCTTCTCCGGCGAGTATTTGCCGTAGGTGCGCGTCATCGCCTCGTCGATGGAGGCGGTCTCGTCGATCTTGATCAGCTGCGGCTCGCTGTTGGCCTTGAAGAACGCCGCCACCAGCAGCGCGATCATCAGCACGCCCAGCACCGCCAGCGTGTACAGCACATAACGCCCCCACTTGCGACGCTTGGGCGGCGGCGGGCTCTGGATGGTAGGATTTTCGGCAACGCCGGGTTCGAGAAGGTCGGACATGGAGATTCCTGCTAAAGGGATGACAATTTAATATTTGCAGAATAATAATGTTAAATGGAAAGAGACGGCGCACGGATGAGTAGAGCCGCTCACTTCACCACCGTGGCCGTCCATTCGCGCAACATGAAGCCGCCCGGCATGCCACGGCACAGATTGGACTCCGCCATATCGACCAGCTGGAAGCCTTGTGCCGTCCACACCCAGTCCCAGGCCGCGCCGCAATCGAACACCCCGCGCCCTTTGGCGTAGCTATTGAGCTTGCCGTTCTCGAACGACGCATTCATCACGTCGCCGCCTTCCATGCCCGGCAAAGTCAGGCGCCTGGCGGCGTAAGGCGGCTTGTCGCCGGCGATCCACACGCTAAACGACGATTGATACGCGGCGCGGTCGCACTCCAGCACCAGCAGCACCTTCCCGCCCGGCAGGCGGTAGGCGCCGGAGTTGTAAGCGGCCTCCTCGCTCCTGAAATCCACGCTGCAGTCGCCAACCGGAATGGTCTTGGCGATCGCGGCCAGCAGCCGCTCGTCGCCCTTTTGCGCCGGCGGCATCGCCAGCGCACGCACGGTCGGCGCCGGCAGCGGCGGCGGCACCGTGCTGGCGGCACGCGTGCCCGGCTTGGCCAGCGCCGTGGTCGTGCCCACCCGCCCCTGCTGCTCGTCCATCTTCAGCAGGGCCGCCTTCAGCCCGGCCAGCGACAGCAGCCAATGCCCCTTGCCGTCCGATACCTTGGCCGTCTCCGCATCCAGCAGCTGCGGCATCAGGCGCGCGATCTGTTCCGACGTCAGCGCCGTGTCGGCCTTCAGGCCGGCCAGTGTCAGCTTCCCGACCACGATGGTCAGCGGGCCGGCATCCTTGTCGTCCGGGGTGACGACGCTCAGCTTGGCTTCCAGCGCCGCGCCGGCGCCGGCATCGCGCCCCAGCCACAGCGCCACCGGCGCGCTGCCGGACTCGTCGGTCTGATAACCGACCGCCTCGCAGCGGCGCGTGTTGTCGCAGGCGACTTCCCAATCCTTGACGCCGAAGCGCATCGCTTCGGCCGTGGATGCGCCGGCCAGCGCCAGCATCACCAGAACAAATTTCATTTTTTTCATCACATCCGGCTCTCTTCATGAAAATCAAACAATATATTTTCCCTGAAAGCACAATCTCCGCCGGCCTGCCAATCGAAAGACCGGAGGGCAGCGTGCTTTCATTTGACTTTTACGCAACAGTTAACCGCCTAATTTGCTTTCCACATTAGTAAAGAATGAAATCTTGTTTCACAGATAAGCGAGTTCGTGAGAGATTTAGGGACTACCAAGAGTTTCATATTATGGCAATGGGGCCGGTGAAAATTTACGTAGAGTTACTTTTGCTTAAAAAAAACCAATCAATATCGGGGGAAGCTTGCAAAATCACACGAATCTGAAACGCAGCGCCGTCGCCATCGCGCTTGCGCTGGTCTACGCGCCTACGATCCACGCCCAGCAAGTTGCCGGCAAGGAAATCGACACCGTCTACATTACCGGCTCCAACCTGAAGCGCGTCGGCAAGGAAGGTGAATCGCCGGTTCAGGTCATCACTGCGCTGGACATCAAAATGAGCGGCGCCGCCACGGTCGCCGAACTGATGCGCACTGTGCCATCGATGGGCACCGACAACAACTATGACACCAACGACGGCGGTTTCTCGCGTGGCGTCTCCACCGCCTCGCTGCGCGGCTTGTCGTCGACCTCGACCCTGATCCTGCTCAACGGCCGCCGCATGACGCCGTCGGCTTATGCCGACCCGAACGACGGCAATTCGACGCTGTATGACCTGAACAGCATTCCACTGTCGGCACTGGACCGGGTGGAGATACTCAAGGACGGCGCTTCGGCGGTGTACGGCTCCGACGCGATTGGCGGCGTGATCAATTTCATCACCAAGAACAACTACGAAGGCCTGCAGCTCGGCGTACGCGCCGGCGCCAACGACGACCGCCGCTTTGGCAAGCGCGGCGCCAGCGCGTTCTGGGGCAAGGGCGACATCGACAAAGACGGCTATAACGTGTTTATCGCCGCCGACATCTCCAAGCGCGACCGCGTCAAGCGCGCCGACGCCACCGATATCGAAGTCGATCAATACAAGCTGCTCAACGGCCGCTTCGCCACCAACTACGGCAGCACGACGTCCAGCCACGCATCGTTCTATCGCGAAACGTCGCCTGGATCGAACAACTTCGCCGTCTCGCAAGCAAACGCCGCCACCCGCCTGGTGACGCGCACCGATTGCGACCCGTCGCAGCAACTGGTGGGCAGCCGCGCCATGGGCCTGTCGAAGTCCAGTGTGTTCATCGGCCGCACCTTCTGTAACTTTGACGCCACCCAGTTCCTGGAAGGCCAAAGCGCCGGCAACGACGGCAATATCATGAGCCGCGGCGTGCTCAAGCTCGGCGCCGATACCCGCGCGTTCGCCGAGGTGGCCTTCAGCCGCACCGAGCGCAACTACACCGCCGCGCCGATTACGCTGGGTCAGTCGTCAACGACCAACTTCACGGCGACCGGTACCGGCACTCCGTTCCAGGCGATCCTGGAGATCGGCCATCCGGACAATCCATTCCCGAATGCGCGCTCCTCGATTGGCTACCGCTTTGAAAACCTGCGTGGCGGCACCCAGAACATCAACAAGGGCGTACGTGCCCTGGTCGGCCTGGAAGGCCGCTGGTCCAACTGGGACTGGAGCACCGGCCTGCTGTGGAACCAGTCGACCAAGGACGACATCACCTACGGCCGCCTCTACCTGCCGACGCTGCGCAAGCTCAATAGCGGCACCTCGCTGGCCGCGCTGGCTGCCGATCCGACGCTGTCGCACGATGTCGCCAGCGACAACAAGTCCTCCATCCTGCAGTGGGATGCCAAGGTCGGCACCGAGTTCGGCAGCCTGCCGGGCGGTCCGCTGGCGCTGGCGCTGGGCACCGAGGTGCGTCGCGAAAAGATCAAACTCAATCCTGATCCGCTGGTCGCTTCCGGCCAGATCTTCGGCTTGGCCAACACCGTCATCGATGGCCAGCGCGACGTCAAGTCGGCGTTCGCCGAGCTGCGCACGCCGCTGCTGAAGAACCTGGAATTCGATTTCGCCGGCCGAGTCGACAAATACCCTGGCATCAAGACCAACTTTGTGCCCAAGGTCGGCGGCAAATGGACGCTGGCCGAATCAGTCGCCCTGCGCGGTACCTATGCGCGTGGCTTCCGCGCACCTGGCCTGACCCAGGTGACACCGGGCGGTGCGCAGTTCTTCCTCAACAATATTTACGATCCACGCCGTTGCGAAACCGACGAGAGCACGCCGAAACCGGGCGCCACCGAGGTCGATTGCAACAAGTCGGCGGCTGGCACCGGCGGCGCCAATCCTAATCTGGTGCCGGAAAAATCCAAGAGCTACTCGCTGGGCGTGATTATCTCGCCGACCAGCAATATCGACGTGGTGATCGATATGTGGCGCATCCGCAAAACCGGTGAAGTGATCCTTGGTTCGGCCTTTGACGCGCTGAAGAACGAAGACCAGAATCCGGGCAACATCGTGCGCGATCCTAACCCGGTCAACTGGGTCACCGATGCAAACGGCAAGCCGGTACCGAACTCCGGCCCGCTGCTGATGGTCCGCGAGCCATGGATCAACCAGGGCGCGAGCGAAGTGCGCGGTATCGACCTTGAACTGCGCCATCGCGCGAATCTGGGCGCGTGGGGCACGTTCAACAGCAAATTGAGCTCGACTTATACCTCGCGCTACACCATCGCCGCCAAGGATGGCGATATCGAGCACGACCTGTCAGGCAGCAGCGCCGGCGTCACCGACTGGTCGCTGAGCAGCAGCCTGGACATCCCGCGCTGGAAGAGCTCCCTGTCGACCTCGTGGACCCTCGGCGACCATGCCGTTTCCGCCACCGTCAACTACGTGGGGCCGGTGTCGCTGCTGCGCCGCTATGACGGCAAGGACACGTTCGCACAGCCGTTCTGCCACTACGGCACGCCGAAGCCGACCGATGCCGAGCCGGATCGCGACGCCACTGTGCCGCTGTACGAGGCCTACTATCCGGACTGCGCGGTCAACAGCTGGACCACGGTGGGCGTAGGTTACACCTACACTGGCTTCAAGAACCTGTCGCTCAGTCTGAATATTCAGAATCTGTTCGACAAAAAAGCGCCATACGATCCACGTTCCGGCGTCAGCACTGCGGCGTCGCCACTGGCCGGCTACAACGAAGGCTTGCATAACAACCAAGGCCGTTACTTCACCTTCAGCGCCAACTACACCTTCTATTGATCGTGTCGCGGGAGTAAGCTCCAGAAAACCAGGCACGCCGTGCCTGGTTTTTTTTCGTCGGTCCCCTGCCGCGTGCGGACGAAAAAAAACAGGTTCGAAGGAACCTGTTTTGGGCGTTGCGCGCAGCTTACAGCTTGATGAAGTGCTCGCGGTAGTATTTCAGCTCGTCGATGGATTCGATGATGTCGGCCATCGCGGTGTGCTTCTGGTGTTTCTTGAAGCCGCCGACGATTTCCGGTTTCCAGCGCTTGCACAGCTCTTTCAGCGTGGAGACGTCGATATTCCGGTAGTGGAAATACGCTTCCAGCTTGGGCATGTAGCGCACCATGAAGCGGCGGTCCTGGCCGATGGTGTTGCCGCACATCGGCGCTTTACCCTTCGGCACCCACTGTTTCATGAACTTGATCAGCTCCTCTTCCGCCTCGGCTTCGCTCACGGTCGACGCCTTGACTCGGTCGATCAGGCCCGAGCGGCCGTGCGTGCCCTTGTTCCAGGCGTCCATCTTGTCCAGCGTTTCGTCGCTCTGGTGGATGGCGAACACCGGGCCTTCGGCCAGCACGTTCAGGTGCATGTCGGTGATGACCACGGCGACTTCGATGATGCGGTCGGTGTCCGGCTCCAGGCCGGTCATTTCCATGTCGACCCACACCAGGTTGAATTCATTCTGGCGCGGGGTGACAGCCTCGGGTGCGGAACCTTCTGGCAATTCATTAGCTTGTGACATAATTCTCTCTTGGCTCAATTTATCCGAATCCGCCATTTTCTCACAGGCATAGAATGTATTCACTCGCGTTTTCGATTTTGTTTGTATCTTTCATCGTTTTGACGCTGATCGTGCGCTTCTGGCTGGCCTCGCGCCATATCCGCCATGTGCTGGCGCACCGCAGCGCCGTGCCGGCCGAATTCGCCGAGAAAATCCCCCTCGCCGCCCACCAGAAGGCGGCCGACTACACCGTCGCCCGCACCAAATTCGGCCTGCTGACACTGCTGGTCAACACCGTCGTGCTGGTCGGCTTCACGCTGCTGGGCGGCCTGCAATGGCTGTCGGTCGAGCTGTTCAAGCTGACCGGCCCCGGCATGGTCTACCAGCTGGCGCTGCTGGCGGCCTTCGCCGCCGTGTCCGGCATCATCGACCTGCCGTTCGACTATTACAAGCAATTCGGCCTGGAGCAGCGCTTCGGCTTCAACAAGATGAGCCGCGGCCTGTTCTTCGCCGACATGGTCAAGGGCATGCTGCTGGGCGCGGCCATCGGCCTGCCGCTGGTGTGGGTCATGCTGACGCTGATGGAAAAATCCGGCAACCTGTGGTGGCTGTACGCCTGGCTGGTGTGGAGCGGCTTCCAGCTGCTGATGATGGTGCTGTTCCCGACCGTGATCGCGCCGCTGTTCAACAAGTTCACGCCGCTGGAAGACCAGTCGCTCAAGGCCCGCATCGAAGGTCTGATGAGCCGCGTCGGCTTCGCCTCCAAGGGCTTGTTCGTGATGGACGGCTCCAAGCGCAGCGCCCACGGCAACGCCTACTTCTCCGGTTTCGGCGCCAACAAGCGCATCGTGTTCTTCGACACCCTGCTGTCGCGCCTGCAACCGCAGGAAATCGAGGCGGTGCTGGCGCATGAACTCGGCCATTTCAAGCTCAAGCACATCATCAAGCGCATCACGATGATGTTCGCGATCTCGCTGGCCTTCCTGGCGCTGCTGGGCTACCTGAAGAACCAGCTGTGGTTCTACACCGGCCTGGGCGTCGATCCGCTGCTGCTGCCGGGCCAGGGCAACGACGCCATGGTGCTGCTGCTGTTCATGCTGGTGCTGCCGGTGTTCACCTTCCTGTTCGGCCCGCTGACCTCGATCAGCTCGCGCAAGCACGAGTTCGAAGCGGACGCCTTCGCCGCCAAGCACACCGACGCCCGCGACCTGGTGTCGGCCCTCGTGAAAATGTACGAGGACAATGCCTCGACGCTGACGCCGGATCCGCTGCACTCGGCCTTCTACGACTCGCACCCGCCGGCCAGCGTGCGCATCCGTCATCTGCACGCGGCGGCCGCATGATCGCCACCATCGCCACCCCGGCCGACCTGCTGGCTCACAACTGCCACCCGGCCAAGGACGCGCTCGGCGCCGACGAGGCCGCGCGCCTGGCGGCGCTGCTGCCCGGCTGGTCGCTGGAAGACGGCAAGCTGGTCCGCACCTTCAGCTTCAACAACTACTATCGCACCATGGCCTTCGTCAACGCGCTGGCCTACCTGAGCCACGCGGAAGACCATCACCCGGAAATGACCGTGACTTACAAAAACTGCATCGTCCGCTACGACACCCACTCGGTCAACAATGGCCAGGGCGGCCTGTCGATCAACGACTTCATCTGCGCGGCCAAGGCCAGCCTGCTGTTCCATTCGGCGGCGGTGAAGCAATGAGCAAAGCCGCCCAACTGAGCGCCACCATCATCGCCGCCCACGGCCGCCACTATCTGGCCGAGGCCGACGGCGTCAAGCTGCAATGCGTCACGCGCGGCAAGAAGACCAACGTTGCCGTCGGCGACATCGTGCACATCACGCTGACCTCGCCCGACCAGGGCGTGATCGACAAGATCACCGAACGCCAGACCCTGCTCTACCGCTCGGACCAGTACAAGTCCAAGCTGCTGGCGGCCAACCTGACGCAGCTGTTCATCGTCGTCGCCACCGAGCCCGGCTTCGCCGACGACCTGGTGTCGCGCTCGCTGGTCGCGGCCGAAGCGGCCGGCATCACGGCCCGCCTGATCCTCAACAAAACCGACGTCGCCGAATCGCTGGAGCGCACCCGCGAGCGCCTGCAACCGTATGCCTCGCTGGGCTACCCGGTGCACGAGGTATCGGCCAAGGCGCGGCCGGACGAAGCCATGGAAGTGCTCAAGCCGCTGCTGGCCGGCCAGTCGTCCATCCTGATCGGCCAGTCCGGCATGGGCAAGTCCTCGCTGATCAACCTGCTGGTGCCGGACGCCGACATCGCCGTGCGCGAGATCTCCGCCGCGCTCGACACCGGCAAGCACACCACCACCTTCACCCGCCTGTACCAGCTGCCCGAACTGGGCGCCGGCTCGTCCATCATCGACTCGCCCGGCTTCCAGGAGTTCGGCCTGTACCACCTGAGCGAAGGCATGCTGGAGCGCGCCTTCGTCGACTTCGAACCGTATCTGGGCCAGTGCAAGTTCTACAACTGCCGCCACCTGATCGAGCCGCAATGCGCGATCCTGAGCGCTGTCGCAGAAGGCAAGATTGCCAAAATGCGCCACACTTTGTATGGCCAGCTGTTGCATGAATCCTCACAAACCCTCTATTAAAAAAAACAATTCTTGTAGCACACGCACAACGTGCATTTGCGGACTATAATTCCTCAAGGCAATTGTGCGGCCCGGGGACACTGATGGACATGTTTGCGGTCGATGACGAAGTAGCGCAATGGGAAACGGCCCTGCTGCCGTTGCGCGGACCTGCGCGCCTGCCGGTGCTGGTGCCGCTGGCCTGGCACCTGCGCCAGCGCGACACCGTGCGCGCCGTCGCCCTCGCCACCGAAGGCCGCCAGCTGCTGCCGGCCACCGCGCTGTCGCAGGACGACATGCGGCTCGTCTCCGCCCGCCTGCTCCTCGTACAGGCCGAATCCACCTGGCTGTCCGGCCAGCTCGACGACGCCAGCGTGCTGGCCGAACAAGCCTACGACCAGCTGTGCCAACTGGACGACCACCAGGGCTGCGCCGACGCCCACTGGCTGCGCGCCTGGATCGCCATCGACCGCGGCGACCATGCCAGCGGCGACAGCGAACTCGAACTGATGGCCGCCGCCGCCCGCCGCGTCGGCGACGAGCAGCGCGCCGACATCGCCGAAGCGGCCATCGCCCGCTGGGCCGTGCTGCAAGACCTGCCCACCGCCGAACGCCGCTGGGGCCAGCGCTTCGCCGCCGGCCACGCGCCGCAGCATCCCGGCGTCGCGGCCTGGGTCTACGACTTCTTCGGCCTGGCCGCCAGCCAGCACAGCGACCATGGCACCGCCGCGCGCCACTACATCCATTGCTACGAAACGGCGCTGGAGACCGGCCAGGTGCGCGTGGCCGTCACCGCCGCCATCAACATCGGCCTCAATTTCACCATCCTCAACGACCACCACTCGGCGCTGGAGTGGATGCAAAGCGCGCTCGATCTGGCGCGTCCCACCGGCTGGCCGCGCAGCATCGGCGCCTGCCTGATGCACACCGCCGAGACCATGCGCCGCCTGGGCCGCCTCGACGCCACCCGGGAGCTGCTGCACGAAGCCTTGCAGATCATGGCGCCCTTGCCGGGCGCGCGCAGCTACGCGCACGCGCTGTCCTACCTGGGCGACCTGGCGCTGGACCAGGCCGACTACAACGGCGCGCTCAACGCCTTCCACCGCATGCAGGTGCGCGCCGACGCGCTGCGCCAGGCCGACTTCCAATCGATAGCGCGGCGCGGCCAGGCCCACGCGCTGTGCTTCCTCGACCGCCCGCAGGAGGCGCTGGAGGCGGCCATGCGCGCGGTCGACCTGGCGGCCGAACAGGCCAACCGCTACAACCACGTGGCGGGCCTGCGCGTACTGGCGGTGATCCACGAACGCCACACGCTGCCGCCGCCGCCCGGCATGACCCAGCAGAACGCCACGCTGCACTATCTGCACCAGGCGCTGGAAGTGGCCTCCGCCATCGATGGCTACACCCTGCCCGGCGACCTGCACGACGCACTGGGCCGCGAGCATGCGCGCATGGGCGACTACGCCAGCGCCTACGCAGCCGCACAAGCGGCGGCCGCCGCGCGCCAGAAGACCCACAGCCAGGAAGCCACCAACCGCGCCATCGCCATGCAGGTGCACCACCAGACCGAACACGCGCGCGCCGAAGGCTTCCACCACCGCGAACTGGCGGCCTCCGAAGCGCGCCGCGCCGAAGTGCTGCAGCAGACCAGCGCCACGCTGGAGCGCCTGTCGGCCATCGGCCAGGAGATCACCACCCACCTCGACGCCGCCGCCGTGTTCCAGGTGCTGAACCGCCACGTCCAGGGCCTGCTGCCGGCCAACACCTTCGCCATCTACCTGTGCGACCCGGGCGGCGAAACGGTCAGCCGCGCCTTCGGCATCGAGAACGGCCACGCGCTGCCGACCAACACCATCGCCATCGACAACCCACGCGCCAACTCGGCGCGCTGCGTGCGCGAGCGGCGCGAGATCTATGTCGAGGAAGCGGGACCGGACGATATCTTCCTCTCGCCCGGCACCCAGCTGATGGTCAGCGCGCTGTACGTGCCGCTGGCCGTGGGCGAGCGCGCGCTGGGCGTGATGACGGTGCAGGCCATGCACGCCCGCGCCTACGGCGAACGCGAACGGCTGATCTTCCGCACGCTGTGCGCCTACGGCGCCATCGCGCTGGACAACGCCGAAGCCTATCGCCAGCTGAAGGATGCGCAAACCCAGCTGGTATCGCAGGAGAAGCTGGCGGCACTGGGCTCGCTGATGGCCGGCGTGGCGCACGAACTCAATACGCCGATCGGCAACAGCCTGCTGATCGCCAGCACGCTGATGCAAAAAACCGAGGAGCTGGAAACCCAGATCAACGGTCCCGGCCTGCGCCGCTCCGAGCTGGCGAACTACATGTCCGACGCCCGCAAGGCGCACGAGCTGGTGATGCGCGGCCTGACCAGCGCCGCCGACCTGGTGAACAGCTTCAAGCAGGTGGCGGTCGACCGCACCACGGAACAGCGGCGCGAATTCAATTTGCAGCAGGTGTCGCACGAAGTGATCGCGACCATGATGAACCGCATCCGCGCCGCCAGCCACCGCATCGAAATCGACGTGCCGGAGCTGATCTCGATGGACAGCTACCCCGGCCCCTTCGGCCAGGTGATCGCCAACTTCATCAACAACGCCCTGCTGCACGCCTTCGCCCGCGACCGCAGCGGCAGCATGTGGCTGCACGCGTCCACGCCGGCCGAGGGCCGGGTGCTGGTCAGCTTCCGCGACAACGGCGGCGGCATCGCGCCGGAACACATGTCGCGCATCTTCGATCCCTTCTTCACCACCAAGCTAGGCCAGGGCGGCAGCGGACTGGGACTGTCGATCAGCTACAACATTGTCACTTCGCTACTGGGTGGCCAGATCAGCGTCCACAGCACGCGCGACGGCACCACGTTCACCCTCGATCTCCCTCTGACGGCGCCGCAGCACCAGACCGCGGCCGCCGCGCAGATCTACACTTAGCCAGGACGGCGCAGGATTACCTGTATAGACAGGAGATTCTGCGGCAATCCGACACATTGGCCGAATTGCCTTTATAATTGTTCGGCTAAGCCGGCCAGGCACCTCGCCCCACGCCCCGCTCTCCTGTCAGTTGTTAATATGTCTATCCAAAAACCGATCAAGCACTACCTGCAGTTTTCCGACTTTACGTTAGACGAATACGAATACGTCATCGAACGCGCGCACCTGATCAAACGGAAATTCAAGAACTACGAGATCTACCACCCGCTGATCGACCGCACGCTGGTCATGGTGTTCGAGAAGAACTCGACTCGTACCCGCCTGTCCTTCGAAGCCGGCATGCACCAGCTGGGCGGCGCGGCGATCTACCTGAACACGCGCGACTCGCAACTGGGCCGCGGCGAACCGGTGGAAGACGCCGGCCAGGTCATGAGCCGCATGTGCGACATCATCATGGTCCGTACCTTCGGCCAGGACATCATCGAGCGTTTCGCCGCCAACTCGCGCGTGCCGGTGATTAATGGCCTGACCAACGAACACCATCCGTGCCAGGTGTTCGCCGACATCTTCACCTACTACGAGCACCGCGGCCCGATCACCGGCAAGACCGTGGCGTGGGTGGGCGACGCCAACAACATGCTGTACTCCTGGCTGCAGGCGGCCGAGGTATTCGGCTTCCACGTCAACGTGTCGACCCCGAAGGGCTACGACATGGACATGTCGCTGGTCTCGACCGACCGCTACACCTTCTTCGAGAACCCGTCCGACGCCTGCCAGGGCGCGCACCTGGTCAACACCGACGTCTGGACCAGCATGGGCTACGAAGAAGAAAACGCCGCCCGCCTGAAGGCCTTCGACGGCTGGATCGTCGACAGCGCCAAGATGTCGCGCGCCGCGCCGGACGCGCTGTTCATGCACTGCCTGCCCGCCCACCGTGGCGAGGAAGTCTCGGCGGAAGTCATCGACGGCCCGCAGTCGGTGGTCTGGGACGAGGCGGAAAACCGCCTGCACATCCAGAAGGCGCTGATCGAGTACCTGCTGATCGGCCGTGTCGATACAAAAGCAGACAACACCTAACACTTCACACCAATTGGAACTAGCATGAGCGATATTAAAAAAGTAGTCCTCGCCTACTCGGGCGGCCTCGATACCTCCGTCATCCTCAAGTGGCTGCAAGATAACTACCAGTGCGAAATCGTCACCTTCACCGCCGACCTGGGCCAGGGCGAAGAGCTGGAACCGGCACGCGCCAAGGCGATCAAGTTCGGCATCAAGCCTGAGAACATCTACATCGACGACGTCCGCGAAGAATTCGTGCGCGACTTCGTGTTCCCTATGTTCCGCGCCAACACCGTGTACGAAGGCGAATACCTGCTGGGCACTTCGATCGCCCGTCCGCTGATCGCCAAGCGCCTGATCGAGATCGCCAACGAAACCGGCGCCGACGCCATCTCGCACGGCGCCACCGGCAAGGGCAACGACCAGGTGCGCTTCGAACTGGGCGCCTACGCGCTGAAGCCAGGCGTGAAGATCATCGCTCCATGGCGCGAATGGGATCTGCTGTCGCGTGAAAAACTGCTGAAGTACGCGGAAGACGCGGGCATCGAAATCGACATGAAGCACAAGAACGGCGGCGCGCCATACTCGATGGACGCCAACCTGCTGCACATCTCCTTCGAAGGCCGCCACCTGGAAAACCCGAGCGCCGAAGCCGAGGAATCGATGTGGCGCTGGAGCGTCAGCCCTGAGGCGGCGCCGGACCAGGCCGAGTACCTGGACATCGAATACGAAAAAGGCGACATCGTCGCCCTGAACGGCGTGCGCATGTCGCCGGCCACCGTGCTAACCGAACTCAATCGCCTGGGCGGCAAGCATGGCATCGGCCGTCTGGACCTGGTGGAAAACCGCTACGTCGGCATGAAGTCGCGCGGCTGCTACGAAACCCCTGGCGGCGCCATCATGCTCAAGGCCCACCGCGCCATCGAATCGATCACGCTGGACCGCGAAGTGGCCCACTTGAAGGATGACCTGATGCCGCGCTACGCGTCGATGATCTACAACGGCTACTGGTGGGCGCCTGAGCGCGTCGCGCTGCAAACCCTGATCGACCACACCCAGGCCACCGTGAACGGCTGGGTGCGCGTCAAGCTCTACAAGGGCAATGTGATCGTGGTGTCGCGCGATTCGAAGACCGACTCCCTGTTTGATATGAACATCGCCACCTTCGACGAAGACGGCGGCGCCTACAACCAGGCCGACGCCGGCGGCTTCATCAAACTGAACGCGCTGCGCATGCGCATCGCCGCCAACGCCCGCATGAAGCGCGGCCAATAAGCCACACACACGCCGTGAAAAGGGCCGCTCGATGAGCGGCCTTTTTTTTGTCCTCCATAAAACGCGGCAAGGTGATACATTGCTCTCACGACCAGCGCCCCATAGGTGAATCATGTTGAACAATCTGAGTATCAAGAAAAAACTCACGTTCGGATTTGGCGCCATCATCGCCATCATTCTTGTGCTGCTCACCATGTCGTACAATAATTTCAGCCAGCTGTCGGCCGCCAGCGGGTGGGACAGGCACACGCTGGAAGTACTGCTGGAGGCGAACAAGATCGAGACCGCCCTGCTGCAGATCCAGACCTCGACCCGGGGCTTCATGCTGACCGGGGAGGAAAGCACCACCAAACAGATTCCCGTCGAAGAAGAAGCCGTGCACCGCCACCTGGCCGCCATCAAGGCGCTGACCGCGGACAATCCGGCGCAGCAGGAGCGCCTCACGCGCCTGGGGCCGATGATGGATAGCTGGATCATCGATGTGATCCATCCGTTGCTGGACAAGCGCCGGGAACTGAACAAGCATGTCGGCGTAACGCAGCAGGTGGCGACAGCGGCCGATGTACTCAACGGCTCCAAGACCATCTCCGATGTCCGCGCGCTGATACAGGAAATCAGCGGCGAGGAGAATCGCCTGCTGGCACTGCGCTCCAAAATGGCCGGCGATCTGCAACAGAACATGTCGCTGATACTGATCCTCGGCGGCAGCCTGTGCGTGGTGCTGGCCATCGCCATCGGCTACCTGCTGATCAAGGCGCTGCTGGCGCCCCTGAACAACCTGACGCACACGGTGGGCCGCATCGCCGCCGGCGAACAGTCGGCGCGGGCGGCGGTGCTGTCGGGCGATGAGCTGGGCCAGGTGACGACGGAATTCAACCGCATGGCGCAGTCGATCCAGGACAGCCAGGCCAACGAACAGGCCGCCACCAACCTGCTCAAGTCCAAGGTCGATTCGCTGCTGGGCGTAGTCTCCAAGGCCGCCGCCGGCGACCTGACCGGCAAGATCGAGGTGGCCGGCAGCGACGCCATCGGCCAGCTCGCGCATGGCCTGGACCGCATGTTCGAAAACCTGCGCGCCCTGCTCAACAACGTGCAGAAGGCCGGCATCCAGGTCACCACTTCGGCCACCGAGATCGCCGCATCCGCCAAGCAGCAGGAGGCGACCGGCATCGAGCAGGCGCAGACCAGCGTCGAGATCCTCAGCACCACCAAGGAAATCTCCGCCAACACCTCGCAACTGCTCAAGACCATGGAGGACGCCACCGCCGTCGCCGACTACACCACCAGCGCCACCGCCGACGCCCAGAACAACCTGCGCCGCATGGACAGCACCATGCAGCACATGGTCTCGGCCACCGATTCGATCAACGCCAAGCTGGCGGCGTTGTCGGAGAAGGCTTCCAACATCAACAGCGTTCTGATCACCATCACCAAGGTGGCCGACCAGACCAACATCCTCTCGCTCAACGCCGCCATCGAAGCCGAAAAGGCCGGCGAGGCAGGACGCGGCTTCTCGGTGGTCGCCACCGAAATCCGCCGCCTGGCCGACCAGACTTCCGTCTCCACCTGGGACATCGAACAGATGCTCAAGGAGATGCAGTCGGCGGTATCGGCCAGCGTGATGGGCATGGACAAATTCTCCGAAGAGATACGCCGCAGCGTCGGCGAGGTGCGCCAGGTGACGGACCAGCTGTCCGGCGTGATGGACCAGGTGCAGAAACTGGCGCCGCAGTTCGACGCCGTCTTGCAGGGCATGCAGTCGCAGGCCGTGGGCGCGCAGCAGATTTCGGAAACCATGATGCAGCTGAACGACGCCACCCAGCAGACGGTGGAATCGCTCAAGGCCACCAGCGAAGCGGTGCACCAGTTGCAGTACGCGGCGGGCGACCTGCAATCGAGCGTCGCCAACTTTGCCGTTGCGGCTTGAGCATGGGACAATGCCGCGACTATCGCGGCACATGGAGAAAGAATGTTTAAAGACTTGAGCATCAAGAAGAAGCTATACATGAGTTTTGGCGCCATCCTGGCCATCATCCTGTTGCTGCTGTCGATCGCCTACAGCAAATTCACCAGCCTCGCGGATGCCAACGGGTGGGACAGGCACACGATGGACGTGATACGGTCCATCGACAAGATGCGCAACGATTTGCTGCAAGTGCAGGTGGAAGCGCGCGGCTACTACCTGACCGGCGCCGCCGCCCGTCTCGATAACACCCGCAAGGAACTGGCCGACCTGCCGGTCTCCCTGCATGCACTGCAAAAGCTGACCGGCGATAATCCGGTCCAGGTCGAGCGTTTCAAAAAACTGGAAAGCATGATCGAGGTATGGGCCCGCGACGTCATAGAATCGCAGCTGGTCATGCGCAAGGAGCTGGGCGACAAGCCGGGAGCGGCCGATGCGATGGGCCACAGCCCGCAGCAGGTCGGCGGCAACGCGGCCGCCCGCTCGCTCTACAAATTGATGGACGATGCCACCGCCGAGGAACAGAAGCTGCTGGCCGAACGCTCCGCAGCCTCCAACAACCTGCAGGAGACCATGCGGCTGATACTGGCCGGCGGCGGCCTGGCCTGCGTGCTGCTGTCGGCGGTGATCGCGTGGCTGCTGGTGCGCGCGCTGGCGGCGCCCCTGAACAACCTGACGCACGCGGTGGGCCGCATCGCCGCCGGCGAACAGTCGGCGCGGGCGGCGGTGCTGTCGGCCGATGAGCTGGGCCAGGTGACGACGGAATTCAACCGCATGGCGCAATCGATCCAGGACAGCCAGGCCAACGAACTGGCCGCCACCAACCTGCTCAAGTCCAAGGTCGACTCCCTGCTGGGCGTGGTCTCCAAGGCCGCCGCCGGCGACCTGACCGGCAAGATCGAGGTGGCCGGCAGCGACGCCATCGGCCAGCTCGCGCATGGCCTGGACCGCATGTTCGAAAACCTGCGCGCCCTGCTCAACAACGTGCAGAAGGCCGGCATCCAGGTCACCACTTCGGCCACCGAGATCGCCGCATCCGCCAAGCAGCAGGAGGCGACCGGCATCGAGCAGGCGCAGACCAGCGTCGAGATCCTCAGCACCACCAAGGAAATCTCCGCCAACACCTCGCAACTGCTCAAGACCATGGAGGACGCCACCGCCGTCGCCGACTACACCACCAGCGCCACCGCCGACGCCCAGAACAACCTGCGCCGCATGGACAGCACCATGCAGCACATGGTCTCGGCCACCGATTCGATCAACGCCAAGCTGGCGGCGTTGTCGGAGAAGGCTTCCAACATCAACAGCGTTCTGATCACCATCACCAAGGTGGCCGACCAGACCAACATCCTCTCGCTCAACGCCGCCATCGAAGCCGAAAAGGCCGGCGAGGCGGGACGCGGCTTCTCGGTGGTCGCCACCGAAATCCGCCGCCTGGCCGACCAGACTTCCGTCTCCACCTGGGACATCGAGCAGATGCTCAAGGAGATGCAGTCGGCGGTGTCGGCCAGCGTGATGGGCATGGACAAATTCTCCGAAGAGATACGCCGCAGCGTCGGCGAAGTGCGCCAGGTGACGGACCAGCTGTCCGGCGTGATGGACCAGGTGCAGAAACTGGCGCCGCAGTTCGACGCTGTCTTGCAGGGCATGCAGTCGCAGGCCGTGGGGGCGCAGCAGATTTCGGAAACCATGATGCAGCTGAACGACGCCACCCAGCAGACGGTGGAATCGCTCAAGGCCACCAGCGAGGCGGTGCACCAGTTGCAGTACGCGGCGGGCGACCTGCAATCGAGCGTCGCCAACTTTGCCGTCGCGGCCTGACGGGAGCGCGCGATGAAACTGCTGATCTTCCACATCGGCGCCGACCGCTACGGCTTGCGCCTGCGCGACGTGGTGCGCGTGCTGCCGCTGCTGGAACTGAAGCACCTTCCATTGGCGCCGGACGCCGTGGCCGGCCTGATGGACTTCCACGGCCAGTCGGTGCCGGTGATAGACCTGTGCCGCATCAGCGGCCTTCCCACCGGCGCCGATCATTTCGACACCCGCATCATCGTCGTCGATTATCACGCGCCGGAAGGCACGGACCATCTGCTGGGCCTGCGCGCGGAGCGCGTGCTGGGCGTGCAGGAGGTGGCCGACGCGCAGCTGGCCAACAGCGGCGTCACGGCCGCGCCCTTCCTCGGCCAGGTGGCCAGCGACGCGGGCGGCATGCTGCAGCTGGTCGAACTTGAACAACTGCTGCCTGCGTCGCTGCGCGCGACGCTGTTCCAGACATGACTCCCGCCCAAGCCATGCTGCACGAGGCCACCGGCTTGACGCTGTCCAAGTCCTCGGTCGAACGCGCGATCAGATACCGCATGGAGCAGACCGCCGCCGCCAATCAGGATCTGTACCTGGAACGCATGACGGCGGAAGAGCTGACGGCGCTGGTGGAACTGGTGGTGGTGCCGGAATCGTGGTTCTACCGCGATCCGCAAGCCTTCCAGGCCGCCAGCGAGTTTGTCCGCGCGCGGCTGGCCGCCGACTCCGGCCGCATGGTCCGCATCCTGTCCATCCCCTGCGCGGGCGGCGAGGAACCGTACACCATGGCGATGGTGCTGGCCGATGCCGGCGTGCCGGCGGACAGCTACATCATCGATGCCTACGACATCAGTCCCGGCTGCGTTGCCCGCGCCAAGAACGGCGTCTACGGCCGCAACGCCTTCCGCAGCCAGGACATGGGTTTCCGCGACCGCCATTTCAGCGGCGACGGCGACGACTACAGCATCAGCGACGCGTTGCGCAAGCAGGTGCGCTTCAAGCAGGGCAATCTGCTGGAGCTCGACCTGGGTGCGCGGACGGGCTACTACGATGTGATCTTCTGCCGCAATCTGCTGATCTACTTCGACAAGCCGACCACCAAGGCCGCCATCGCCAGGCTGAACGCCTTGCTGTCCGAGGATGGCCTGCTGTTCGCCGGCTATGCGGAAGTACCGTCGTTCTGCCAGTACGGCTTCATGCCGCTCCAGTATCCGCAGGCTTTCGGCCTGAAGAAAGAAAGCGCACCGGCCGCCAAGCGTGCCGTCAAACCCGCCGCCAAGACGACTCCGCGCGCCGCGCGCCCGACTCCCGTTGCTGCGCCCTCGCCTGTGCCCATGCGGGTGCGCGCAGGAGCGCCGACGCCCATGCCGGCGGCACACGTACCCGTACCCGCCGCCGACCTGCTGGCCGAAGCGCGCCGCCTGGCCGATCTGGGGCAATTGAAGGAAGCCGAAAACAAAAGCCGCGACCACCTGTCGCAATCGCCAGATTCGGCGGAAGCCTATTTTATCCTCGGCCTGGTCAACGAACTGACGAACAAGCACAAGCTCGCCGAAGACTACTGGAAACGCTGCATCTACCTGCAACCGGACCACTACGAAGCCTTGTGCCACCTGGCCCTGCTGGCCGAGACCAATAACGACCCGGCCGGCGCCAGTGCGCTCAAGGCCCGCGCCGCGCGCATCTACAAACGCCAGCAGGAATCATAAAGGCGCCCGACCATGACTACCACCACCTCCCCTATCGCCATCGCCAGCATCGACGACTGCTGGAACCGCATCGGCGTCGTTGGCGACCAAAGCTGCGAGAAGCTGGAACAGGCTGTCCACTGCCGCAATTGCGAAGTGTATGCAGGCGCCGCCCAGCGCAACCTCCAGCGCGCCGTCGGCGACGACTACAAGAAAGACTGGGCCGCCCACTTCCGCCAGGCCGCCGCCGGCGCACAGCAGCTCGACGCCTCCTGCCTGGTGTTCCGCATCGGCCGCGAATGGCTGTCGCTGCCGACCAAAATGTTCGTCTCGGTGGCGCCGCAGGCCAAGCCGCACCGCCTGCCGCACCGCACGGAGCGCGGCTTGAGCGGCATCGTCAACGTCGGCGGCACGCTGTATCCCTGCATGTCGCTGGCCGCGCTGCTGGGCATCGACGAAAGCCAGGGCGAAGCCGCCACCAACCGCCACACTTTTGCGCGCCTGCTGCTGACGCAATGGGAAGACCAGGCCTACGCGCTGCCGGTGGCCGACCTGCACGGCATCCTGCGCTACGCCACCGCCTCGGTGCAGGCGCCGGCCGCCACCATCAACAAGGGCCTGTCGCGCTTCCTGTCCGGCGTGATAGCGCATGAAGACATGCACATCGGCGTGCTCGACTCGGCGCTGATCGGCTACCAACTTGCGAGGACACTGCGATGAGCCAGGATAACAACGGGGACCTCAGCCAGTTCTCCATGCTGGACCTGTTCCGCATGGAGGCGGACAGCCAGACCCAGATCCTCACCGACGGCCTGCTGGCGATGGAGCGCCTGAAGGACGACGCCGGCGCCGTCGAATCGATGATGCGCGCGGCGCACTCGATCAAGGGCGCGGCCGCCATCGTCGGCCTGGAGGTGGTGGTGCAGCTGGCGCACGGCATGGAGGACGCCTTCATCGCCGCCCAGCATGGCAAGCTGGCGCTCTCGCCCAACCGGGTCGACGTGCTGCTGGCCGGGGTCGACCTGATATTGCAGCTCTCGCGCCTGCAGGACAGCGGCGTCGATGCCTGGCTGGCCGCCAACTCCGCGCTGATCAGGAAAACGCTGGATTCCATCGCCAGCATCGCCTTCCTGCCCGAGCCGGTCAACCTGCAAGTGGAAGCGGGCCTGGCGCCGCCTGCGCCCGCACCGGCCGCGCCCCCGCAGGTACCCGATGAGGCGCCGGCCCTCGCCGCGCGCACGCCGGCCGTGCTGAAAACGGCGCAGAACTTCGACCGCCTGCTGTCGCTGGCCAGCGAGTCGCGCATCAACGCGCACCAGATGCATCCCTTCATCCAGGACATGCAGCGCTTCAAGCGCAACCAGAGCAGCCTGTTCGCGCTGATCGAGCAGTTGCACGAGGCGATCTCCAACAGCAGCGACGCCGGCCTGAAAGAGAAATCCCTGCTGGCGCTGCAAAAGACCCATCCGCTCAAGCAGTTCGTGCTGGAGCACATCGCCGATATCGAAGCCTACGAACGCCGCCTGCTGGCGGTCTCGCAAGGCATGGTGGACGAAGTGCTGACGCTGCGCATGCGCCCCTTCCGCGACGGCGTGCAAGCCTTCCCGCGCATGGTGCGCGACCTGGCGCGTGGCATGGGCAAGGACGTGCGGCTTGAGATCATCGGCGAGGACACGCTGGTCGACCGCGACATCCTGGCCCGCATCGAAAGCCCGCTCAACCACATGCTGCGCAACGCCGTCGACCACGGCATGGACACGGCGGAGCAGCGCGTCGCCGTGGGCAAGCCCGGCGCCGGCACCATCGTACTTGAAGCCAAGCACCGCGCCGGCATGCTGAGCATCGAGATCAGCGACGACGGCAAGGGCGTGGACCTGGAAAAAATCCGCGCCCGCGTCATCGACCGCAAGATGGCCAGCCCGCAGATGGCGGCTTCGCTGTCGCCCGCAGAACTGATGGAGTTCCTGTTCCTGCCCGCCTTCAGCCTGAAGGAAAGCACCACCGAGATTTCCGGACGCGGCGTCGGCCTGGACATCGTGCACGAGACCATCCGTTCGCAAAACGGCACCGTGCGCATCGAGTCCGAACTGGGCGTCGGCTTCCGCACCTACATCACGCTGCCGCTGACGCAGTCGATCGTGCGCGCGCTGGTGGTCGACGTCAAGGGCGAAGCCTACGCCGTGCCCATCGTGCAGGTGGAGCGCGTCATCAAGGTGCCGCAGTCCGCCATCCACACGCTGGAGAGCAAGCAGTTCTTCGATTTCGGCGGCGAGCATCTGGGCCTGGTCTCCGCCGCACAGGTGCTGGAACTGGGCGACACCGACTCCAGCAGCGAAGAGCTGGCAGTGGTTGTCATCGGCAGCGGCGCGCGCCGCTACGCGCTGGTGGTGGAGGCCATACGCGGCGAACAAAGCCTGGCCGTGCAAGCCATCGACCCGATCTTCGGCAAGATGCGCGACATCGCCGCCGCCGCCCTGCTCGACGACGGCGAGCCGGTGCTGATCCTCGACGTGCCGGACCTGCTGATTTCCATCGACAAGCTGCTGCACGAAGGCGGTCTGCACCAGCTGACCAAGTCCGACCAGGCCGAGCGCCGCAAGACCAAGCGCATCCTGGTGGTCGACGACTCGCTCACCGTGCGCGAGATGGAGCGCAAGCTGCTGCTCAGCCGCGGCTTCCTGGTCGATATCGCCATCGACGGCATCGACGGCTGGAACGTGGTGCGCAGCGGCGACTACGACCTGGTGATCACCGACGTCGACATGCCGCGCATGGACGGCATCGAGCTGGTAACGCTGATCAAAAAAGACATACACCTGCATAAACTGCCAGTCATGATAGTCTCTTACAAAGACCGCCCCGAAGACCGCGCACGCGGCCTGTCGGCCGGTGCCGACTACTACCTGACCAAGGGCAGCTTCCACGACGAGACGCTGCTGGACGCCGTCAGCGATTTGATTGGAGACGCCCGCAGATGAAAATCGCCATCGCCAACGATGTCGCCATGGCAGCCGAAGCGCTGCGGCGCGTGGTCGCCAGCACGGCGGAGCACCAGGTGCTGTGGATCGCGCGCACCGGACTGGAAGCGGTGCGCATGTGCGCGGACAACCGGCCCGACCTGATCCTGATGGACCTGAACATGCCGGAGCTGGACGGCGTCGAGGCGACGCGCCAGATCATGGAGCAAAGCCCGTGCGCCATCCTGGTCGTCACCGGCCGGCCGCAGGACAACGTCAACCAGGTTTTCCGCGCGCTGGGCGCCGGTGCGCTGGACGTGACGGCGACCCCGGTCCTGCAGGGCAAGCCGGGCGGCGACGCCGAGCTGCTGGCCAAGATCCGCACCATGGACAAGCTGATACGCCACAGCGGCGGCAGCCAGGCGATGATGCCGCGATCGGCGGCCAACGGCAACGGCGCCGACGCGGCGGAAGCGACGGAGCGCGTCACCTCGCTGCTGGCGATCGGCGCCTCCACCGGCGGCCCGGTGGCGGTCTCCAAGATGCTGGCGGGATGGAAACCGCCGCGCGGCTGCGCGGTGGTGGTGGTGCAGCACATCGACCAGCACTTCGCCGACAATTTCGCCCGCTGGCTGGGCGAGCAGCTGGACATGCCCGTGCGCCCCGCCGAGGAAGGCGACGAGCTGGCGGCGGGCGTCGTGCTGATCGCCAAGAGCAACGACCACTTAACACTGGATCAAAACTATCGACTGCGTTACGATGCAGAGCCGAAGGACTACGCCTACCGTCCGTCGGTCGATGTGTTTTTTCACTGCGTGGCGCAGCACTGGAAGGGCGAAGCGGTCGGTGTGCTGTTGACCGGCATGGGCCGCGATGGCGCCGAAGGCCTGCTGGCCATGCGCCGCGCCGGCCAGACCACCATCGCCCAGGACCAGGGCAGCAGCGCGGTCTACGGCATGCCGCGCGCCGCCGCGGAGCTGGACGCGGCACAGATGATTTTACCGCTGGCGAAGATCGGACCAGTCTTGCGCAGCACCTTGGGTGGCCGTTCCTGAAAGAGAACACTGATGTCAGAAGCACTTGTAATTCCAACCGATCCTGAACAATCGCTGGCCAGCTTCAAGGTCAGGGTACTGCTGGTGGACGACCAGCTGATCATCGTCGAAGCGGTGCGCCGCATGTTGAGCGACCAGCCCGATATCGAATTCCACTACGTGACCGACGCCACGCTGGCGGTGCAATCGGCGCTGCAGCTGCAACCCACCGTCATCCTGCAGGACCTGGTGATGCCGACCATCGACGGCTTCGGCCTGATCCAGCTGTACCGCGAGCAGGAAGAACTGCGCAACGTGCCGGTGATCGTGCTGTCGGCCAAGGAAGACCCCAAGCTCAAGGCGCACAGCTTCGCCACCGGCGCCAACGACTACATGGTCAAGCTGCCGGACAAGCTGGAACTGCTGGCGCGCATCCGCTACCACTCGGGCGCCCACATCAGCCGCCTGCAGCGCGATCAGGCTTTCCGCTTCCTGCGCGCGAGCCAGAAGCAGCTGGCCGACGCCAACATCGAGCTGCAAAAGCTGGCGGCGCTCGACGGCCTGACCGGCATCGCCAACCGCCGCCGCTTCGACGACACCATGCGCATCGAATGGCAGCGCGGCCAGCGCGACAAGAAGCCACTGACGCTGCTGCTGTGCGACGTGGATTTCTTCAAACTGTATAACGACAGCTTCGGCCACCTGGCGGGCGATTTGTGCCTGAAAAAGGTGGCCGCTGTATTGACCGAACATTTAAAGCGACCGGCCGACCTGGCCGCGCGCTACGGCGGCGAGGAATTCGCGATTATCCTGCCGGAGACACCACTGACCGGGGCACTGATCGTGGCCGAGTCGTGCCGCCGTCATCTGGAACAGCTGGCCATCGAGAATCCGCAGGCCGATACCGAGTTCTCCACGGTGACCATGTCGATAGGCGTGGCCAGCGTGGTGCCGTCGGCATCGTCCAGCGTCGACCAGCTGATCCAGCAAGCCGACCAGGCCCTGTACGCCGCCAAGCACGGCGGCCGCAACCGCGTGGTGAACGCGGAAGACCTGCCTGGTCTCCCAACCTGAATCGAAACAAGGAAAAACAGCAGTATGAGTGCTCAATTTGATCAAGTCAGCGTCGTCAAGAAGTCGAACATCTACTTCGACGGCAAATGCGTTTCGCACAATGTGATTTTCGCCGACGGCAGCAAGAAAAGCGTCGGCGTGATTTTCCCGTCCAGCCTGACCTTCAACACCGGTGCGCCGGAGACGATGGAGATCATCGGCGGCGTGTGCAAGGTGCGCCTGGCCGGCGCCAGCGCATGGCAGACCTACGCGGCGGGCCAGCAGTTCAACGTGGCCGCCAATTCGAGTTTCGATATCGAGACCATCGAGACGGTTGATTACGTTTGCCACTTCGGCTGACGCGGTACAAGGCGGGCCTGGCCCGCCTTTTTCAAATGAAGACCGGCTCCGGCTCCAGCAGCACCCCATAGCGCGCCTGCACATCGGCCTGAATCGCGCGCGCCAGCGCCACCACATCCGCGCCTTGCGCGCCGCCGTTATTCACCAGCACCAGCGCCTGTTTCGGGTACACGCCCGCCGCCCCCAGGTTGCGCCCCTTCCATCCGCACTGATCGATCAGCCATCCCGCCGCCAGTTTTTCGCTGCCGTCCGGCTGCGCGTGATGCACCAGCGCCGGGAAGCGCTCCAGCAGCGCCGCGCATTGCGCGCCCGTCACCACAGGATTCTTGAAGAAGCTGCCGGCGTTGCCGATCACCGCAGGATCGGGCAGCTTGCGGCGGCGGATCGCGATCACCGTGTCGGCCACCTGCTGCGCGCTCGGCGCGGCGATGCCCTGCTCCGCCACAGCCTGCGCCAGTTCCGCATAGCGCAGATTGGGCTGCCACTGCTTCGGCAGCGCGAAGCAGACGTCGACGATGATCAGGTGGCGTCCGCCGTCCTGCTTGAAGATGCTGTCGCGGTAGCCGAAGCGGCAGGCTGCGGCATCCATCGTGCGCGTGCTTGAGGTGGACGGATCGAATACGGTCACGCTGTGGAACACGTCCTTGGTTTCGAGGCCGTAGGCGCCTATGTTCTGGATCGGCGCCGCGCCCACCGTGCCTGGAATCAGCGACAGATTTTCCAGTCCGCCCAATCCCTGCGCCAGCGTCCACTGCACGAACTCGTGCCAGTTCTCCCCGGCCGCCGCGCGCACGTAGTGATGATGCTCGTCGCTGGCCAGCACCTCGCGGCCTTGCAGCGCGATGTGCAAAACCAGTCCGGGAAAGTCCTTCGTCAGCAGCAAATTGCTGCCGCCGCCGAGCACCAGCTTCGGCAAAGACACCCAGGCGGCATCAGCAAAAACGCCGAGCAGTTGCTCTGTTTTCGTCACGCGCAAATACGCGTGCGCGCTCGCCGCGATGCCGAAGGTGTTGAGGGACTGCAATGGGAACTGGTATTGGATGGGGAACTGTGGATGCATGGAGGAAAAACCTGGGAAATTTGATCGATTATAGAGCGAAACAAGCAAAAAACCAGCGTCGATATGGCGGCGATGGCCCGGTTGTCCGTTAAAATGTCAGTCTTTGATGCAGTGAGTTTGATTCATGCTGCATGCCACACGAAAAGGAAATAGTTATGCCGTCGTTTGATGTAGTCTCCGAAGCCGATATGATCGAAGTGAAGAATGCCGTTGAGCAATCTCAAAAAGAAATCGCCACCCGTTTCGATTTCAAGGGTACGGGCGCCTCTGTCGAGCACAAGGAAAACGAACTGACCGTCGTCGCCGACTCCGAATTCCAGTTGCAACAGGTCCGCGACGTGCTGACCAACAAGCTGTCCAAACGCAAGGTCGATGTCCGCTTCCTGGAAGACGGCGACATCAAGAAAATCGGCGGCGACAAGGTCAAGCAAGTGATCAAGATCAAAAACGGCATCGAATCCGACGATGCCAAGAAAATCGTGCGCGTCATCAAGGACAGCAAGATGAAAGTCCAGGCGAGCATCCAGGGCGACGCCGTGCGCGTCACCGGCGCCAAGCGCGACGACCTGCAAGCGGCCATGGCCATGCTGCGCAAGGACGTGCCCGAAATGCCGCTGGAATTCAACAACTTCCGCGACTGATCCCTGCGCGCGACGCCCGGCGCGGCGTCACAATGCTGTAGTACACATGGAGTAGAATCAAAGCGGGCTCCATGCAGGTGTACTCACGCGCGACCGCATTTCACGCATAGCGTCGGGCTTTACGCCCGGCAACCAACTTCGGTAGTCTAAGGATAGCAATGAAACGTGTTGATGATTTCCGCCTGCGATTTGGCAAAAACGAGTACGTGCCCATCATGGTTGGCGGAATGGGCGTGGATATTTCGACGTCCGAACTGGCGCTGGAAGCAGCCCGCCTGGGTGGCATCGGCCACATCTCCGATGCAATGGTGGAAGACGTGTCCGATCGCAAGTTCGACACCAGCTTCGTCAAGGACAAGACCAAGCTCTACAAGTTCAACATCAACAACATGGACAAGTCCGTGGTGCAGTTCGACCTGGAACGCCTGGCCGACGCGCAGCGCCGCCACATCGGCGCCACCATGGCGGCGAAGCAAGGCCCCGGCCTGATCTTCGTCAACTGCATGGAAAAGCTGACCATGAACGGCCCGCGCGAAACCCTGCGCACCCGCCTGAACGCGGCGCTGGACGCCGGCATCGACGGCATCACGCTGTCGGCCGGCCTGCACTTCGGCTCGTTCGCGCTGATGGCCGACCACCCGCGCTTCCGCGAAGCCAAGCTGGGCATCATCGTCTCGTCGGTGCGCGCGCTGCAGATCTTCCTGCGCAAGAACGCCAAGCTGGACCGTCTGCCGGACTACATCATCGTCGAAGGCCCGCTGGCCGGCGGCCACCTGGGCTTCGGCATGGACTGGGCCGAGTACGACCTGATGACCATCACCCAGGAGCTGCTGGAATACCTGAAGACGGAAAACCTGGACATCCCGCTGATCGCGGCCGGCGGCATCTTCACCGGCAGCGACGCGGTGCGCTTCCTGGAAGCGGGCGCGGCGGGCGTGCAGGTGGCGACCCGCTTCACCGTCACCAACGAGTGCGGCCTGCCGGCCAAGGTCAAGCAGGAGTATTTCAAGGCGTCGGAAGAAGACATCATCGTCAACGGCGTCTCGCCGACCGGTTATCCGATGCGCATGCTGAAGAACACGCCGGCCATCGGCGCGGGCATCCGTCCGGGCTGCGAGTCCTACGGCTACCTGCTGGACGCGACCGGCAACTGCGCCTACATCAATTCGTACAACCGCGAAGTGGCGGCGCACCCGACCGAGAAGAATATCGTGGTCATGGACAAGACCTGCCTGTGCACCCACATGCGCAACTTCAACTGCTGGACCTGCGGCCACTACACCTACCGCCTGAAGGACACCACGCACGTGAAGGCCAACGGCGAGTACCAGCTGCTGACCGCAGAGCACGTGTTCAAGGACTATCAGTTCAGCGTGGACAACCAGATCGCTCTTCCTGAAAAAGAAGAGGCCTGAATGAAGAACGGCGCTCACTGAGCGCCGTTTTTTTTTAGCCTTCGGAATTAATTCGGGCAATTAGCGCCCCAAGCACCTCTTCCGCCCGCTCGTTGTCGACCTGGCAGGTGCCGGCGTTCTCATGCCCGCCGCCGCCATACTCCAGCATCAGCGCGCCGATATTGGTCTTCGACGTGCGGTTCAAAATCGACTTGCCGGTGGCGAACACCGTGTTCTGGTTCTTCAACCCCCACAGCACGTGGATCGAGATATTCGTCTGCGGATACATCGCATAGATGATGAAGCGGTTGCCAGCGTAGATGATCTCTTCGTCGCGCAGGTCCAGCACCACCAGGTTCTTGTGCACAGTGGCGCAGCGGCGGATTTGCTCCTTGCACTTCTCCGCATGCTCGAAGTACAGCTCCTTGCGTTCCTTCACGTCCGGCAAGGCCATGATCTCGTCTATCGTGTGGTTCTTGCAGTAGTCGATCAAGTCCATCATCAGGTTGTAGTTCGAGATGCGGAACTCGCGGAAGCGGCCCAGGCCGGTACGCGCATCCATCAGGAAGTTCAGCAAATCCCAGCCTTCCGGATTCAACACTTCCTGCTCGTTGAAGCGGGCGGCGTCGCCCTTGTCCACCGCCACCATCATGTCGTGCCACGAGGCCGGGAAAGCCTTCTCGGCGCCGTAGTAATCGTAGACCACGCGCGCGGCCGACGGCGCTTCCGGGTGGATCACATGGTTCTTGCGCTCGCCCGTATTGCGGATGGTTTCCGACAAATGGTGGTCGAAGGCGATGTGCACGCCAGCGACGAAAGGCAGATTGGTGGTGATGTCATTGTCGCTGATGGCGATTTTGCCATCCTGCATATCCTTCGGATGGACAAACAGGATCTCATCGATCATGTCCAGATGCTTTAACAACACTGCGCACACCAAACCGTCGAAGTCGCTGCGCGTTACCAGACGATATTTTTTTGCTTCTGACATGAATGCACCTCTAGTGGATTGAACACGACGATGGGCTAATAATACAACCCAAATCTGCACGTGGACAGCAATTGTCATGACACGTTGCAATACGTCACATTGGGGCCAATCACCTTTCGATTGTTAAGAAATCAAAAATCCGCGTGGCATCTGTCTCATCTTTAGAAAAACGACAAACTTGCATATTGGATTACCTAGAATGGCCGCGCTGCCCCACTCGACCGGCAGCCCTTCCTATCCCATCCGCAAGAGGAGAACGAAACCATGCCGCGTATTTCCACCCTGCTCGGGCTGGCCATTTCAGGCTGCCTGAGCCTGTCCAGTCCGACCTTGTTTGCTCAACCCGCGCAGCTCGACGGCGCCAGCAGCGCCGCCCGGCGCGACTTTTCCCAGTTCGTCCAGTTCCAGGTGCAGAACCATGCGGGCAGCGCGCCGCAGGGCTTCCCGCTGGACGTGGCCGACGTGCAGGACTTGAAGGACGCCCGCATCGCCTACGGCTTCCAGGTCTACACCATCGACCCGGCCGACCTGCTGACCGGCCGCCGCGAGCTGAAGGCCATGGCCAAGCCCACCGGTATCTGGCGCTTCGTCGTCACCCTCAACGAGCAGCCGATCGGCCTGGCCACGGTGGAACAGGTCAACGGCAAGTGGGAAACGGTGGCTTATGGCGCGACCGTGCTGGCCAGGGATCTGGATGCGGCAATGAGCGCCTATGGCAACGCCGACCGCTCGAACGTGCGCGTGCTGCGCATCTACCAGGCGCAATCCGACTTCCTGGAAGTGAGCTCCGCCCAGAACGGCGCCACCCGCTTCGCGCCGCTGCATTCGGCGCGGCAGTCGCTGCTGATGCAACGCAAAGCCACCGGCGACGGCCTGCTTGAGGCGAGCGAGCTGCTGGAACCGCTGCGCGCGGCGGTCAAAAAGAATCTGGAGAGCGCGCGCTAAGCGGCTCGCAACTAGGAGACTCTCATGAAAAAATTGAACAGCCTGATATTGAGCGCGGCTTTGCTGGCGGCGCTGCCGTCCGCCTTCGCGCAATGGAAAACCCTGAACGTGCCGCTGGTGACGCAGGAGCACAGCCAGTGGTGCTGGGCCGGCTCCAGCAAGGCGGTACTGAACTTCTACGGCCAGACACCCAGCCAGTGCCAGATCGTCAACTGGGCCTTCGGCCTGAACTACGCCTGCGGCAACACCAACTTCAACTGGAACAGCAACGCCAACCAGCCCAACAGCATGTATGGCAGCAATGGCAGCGTGCAAAACATCCTCAAGGCCTGGGGCGTCAACAACACCGCCTACAACTCGGCCTCGTCGTGGAGCAGCGTGGTGTCGGACATCAACGCCAACCGTCCATTCGTGATCCGCTACGGCTGGAGCAGCGGCGGCGGCCACATCATGGTCGGGCGTGGCTATGAAACGGCCAACGGGGTGAACTACGTCTACATCATGAACCCGTGGCCCGGCGAAGGCCAGACCTACCGCACCTACAGTTCGGCGGTATCGGCGTCCGACCACCAGTGGACGCATACCCAGCGCATGAATCAGTAAGGGTGCGCGCTCAGTCCTGCTGCATCGCCAGCATGCGGTCTATCAGTTCTATCCAGTGCCCCACCGGCAGCGATGTGCCGGATTGTAAATGGCTCTGGCAGCCGATATTGGCCGACACGATGCTGGATGCGCCGGTCGCGTGCAACGCCGACAGCTTGTTGTCGCGCAGCCGGTGCGACAGCTCCGGCTGCAGCAGCGAGTAGGTTCCGGCCGAGCCGCAGCACAAATGGCTGTCGGCGCACAGGCGCACGTCGACGCCGGCGTCGCGCAGCAGCTGTTCGACCTTGCCGCGTATGCGCTGCGCATGCTGCAGCGTGCATGGCGGATGAAAGGCCACCGGCTCGGACGGCGGCCGCTGTTTCAGCAGCGCCAGCAGCGCCGCCTGTTCGTCGCACAGGATCTCGCTGATATCGCGCGTCAGCTCGGAAACCCGCTGCGCCTTGGCGGCGTATGCGGCATCGTGCCGCAGCAGGTGGCCGTACTCCTTCACGGTGGCGCCGCAGCCCGAGGCGGTCATCACGATGGCTTCGGCGCCCGCCTCCAGCAGCGGCCACCACGCGTCGATATTGCGCCGCATATCATCCAGGCCGCCGTCATGGTCGGCCAGGTGATAGCGGATCGCCCCGCAGCAGCCGGCGCGCGGCGCCGCCACCAGTTCGACATCCAGCGCGGCCAGTATGCGCGCGGCGGCGCGGTTGATATTCGGCCCCATCTCGGGCTGCACGCAGCCGTCCAGCACCAGCATCTTGCGCGCCTGCCCTCCGCGCGGGAACACGCCGGCCGCAGGCAGGGGCTGCACTTTTTCCTTCAACGCCGCCGGCAGCAGCGGCCGCACCAGGCGCCCCGCCTTCATCGCCGGCCGGAACAGCCATGCGCGCGGCAGCGCCTCCTTCAGCAGCAGGCGCTGGTAGCGCTGGCGCGCCGGCCGCGGCACCTGCCGCTCCACCAGCTTGCGGCCGATGTCGAGCAGACGCCCGTACTGTACGCCGGATGGGCAGGTGCTCTCGCAGTTGCGGCAGCTCAGGCAGCGGTCCAGGTGGAGCTGGGTGCGCGCGGTGGCGGCGTGCCCTTCCAGTACTTGCTTGATCAGGTAGATGCGGCCGCGCGGCCCGTCCAGCTCATCGCCCAGCAGCTGATACGTGGGACAGGTGGCGGTGCAAAAACCGCAGTGCACACAGGCGCGCAGGATCGCTTCCGCCTCGTCGCCGTCGGCGGTGTTCTTGTATTGCTCTGCCAGATTGGTTTGCATGGTTACAGCTCCCGGTACATGCGGCCGGGGTTGAAGACGCCGGCCGGGTCGAAGTACTGCTTGAGATTGCGGTGGATGGCCTGCACGGCGGGCGCCAGCGGCTGGAACACGCCATGCCGCTTGTCGCCGCCGCGGAACAGCGTGGCGTGGCCGCCCAGTTCCGCGGCCTGCGCGCGCAGCGCCAGCGGATCGACGGCGCCGCGCAGCCAGCGCTGCGAACCGCCCCATTCGATCAGCTGCATGCCGCCCTCCGGCGCAGGCAGCGCCGGCGCCGTCGATGGCAGCGACAGGCGCCACAACGGCGCGTCGCCGGCGGCGTCGAAGCAGGCGTGCCGGTGTTCGCGCAGATCGCTCCACCATTGCCCGGCGACGTGCGGCGCCAGCGTCTCGCCGCCGATCCGCCGCACGGCAGCCGCCACTGCGGCCTGCGCGCCGGACAGGCGCAGCGTCAGCACACCGTCGCACCACGCCGACGCCGACAGCGGCAAAGGCTGGCCGGCCCACTGGTTCAGGCGCAGCAAGGCATCCTCCTGCGCCAGCTCCAGCCGCAACGTGGCCTCGGCCGTCGGCCGGGGCAGCACCTTCAGCGAAACCTCCAGCACCAGCCCCAGCATGCCCAGCGATCCCGCCAGCAGGCGTGAAACGTCATAGCCCGCGACGTTCTTCATCACCTGGCCGCCGAAGCGCAAGGTGTCGCCGCGTCCATCCATCAGCACCGCGCCGAGCACGAAGTCGCGCACGGCGCCGGCGGCCTGGCGGCGCGGGCCGGACAGCCCGGCGGCCAGCATGCCGCCCACCGTGGCGCCGGGGCCGAAATGGGGCGGCTCGAAGGCCAGCATCTGCCCTTGCCGCGCCAGCTCCTCTTCCAGCTCGCGCAAGGGCGTGCCGCAGCGCGCCGTCACCACCAGCTCCGTGGGTTCGTAGGCGACGATGCCACGGTAGTCCGATGTCTCCAGGACTTCGCCTTCAGGCGTTTGCCCGTACCAGTCCTTGCTGCCGCCGCCGCGCACGCGCAGCGGCGTGCGCGCCGCGCCCGCCGCCACAATGCGCTGGCGGAAGCGGTTTGCTATCGCGTCCATCGTCATGCCCCCACCTGTTTGACAAATTTGAAGACGCCGCCGCGCGCCTGGCGCTTGCCGTAAGCGGCGCAGCGGTCCAGCGTGGGTATCGCCTTGTTCGGATTGAGCAGGAAGGCGCCGTCGAAGGCGCGCTTGACGCCGATGAAGGCGGCGATCTCCTGCACCGTGAACTGCCCGCACATGGCGTCGATCTTTTCGATGCCGACACCATGCTCGCCGGTGATGGTGCCGCCCACCTCCACGCACAGGGCCAGGATGGCTTCGCCGAAGCGTTCGGCGCGATCAAATTCGCCGGGCTGGTTGGCGTCGAACAGGATCAGCGGATGCAGGTTGCCGTCGCCGGCGTGGAACACATTGGCGCAGCGCAGGCCGTAGGTGTCCGCCATGGCGGCGATGCCCCGCAGGACTTCCGCCAGGCGCTTGCGCGGGATGGTTCCATCCATGCAGTAGTAGTCGGGCGAAATGCGCCCCGCCGCCGGAAACGCGTTCTTGCGGCCGGACCAGAAGCGCATGCGTTCCGCTTCGCTGTGCGAGACCGCGATGGCGCTGGCGCCGGCCCGCCGCAGCACCTCGCTCATGCGTTCGATTTCTTCCTCCACCTCTTCGGCCATGCCATCCGATTCGCACAGCAGGATGGCGGCGGCGTCGGTGTCGTAGCCGGCATGGACGAAGGGCTCGACCATGCGCGCGCTGGTGCGGTCCATCATCTCCAGCCCCGCCGGGATGATGCCGGCGGCGATCACCTCGGCCACCGCATCGCCGCCGGTGACGACATCGTCGAACGAGGCCATGATCACGCGGGCCAGCGGCGGCTTGGGGATCAGCCGCACCGTCACCTCCGTGACCACGCCCAGCATGCCCTCGGAGCCGATGAACACCGCCAGCAGGTCCAGCCCCGGCGCGTCGGGCGCGGCGCCGCCCAGCTCAATGATCTCGCCGTCCATCGACACCATCCGTACCCGCATCACGTTGTGCAGCGTCAGGCCGTACTTGAGGCAATGCACGCCTCCCGAGTTTTCCGCCACGTTGCCGGCGATGGTGCAGGCGATCTGCGACGATGGATCCGGCGCGTAGTACAGCGCGTGGGCGGCGGCGGCCTCGGAGATCGCCAGGTTGCGTACGCCGGGCTGCACCCGCGCCGTGCGGGCCAGCGGATCGAGCGCCAGTATGCGGCTCATCTTGGCGGTCGAAACGACGATGCCGTCGGCAATCGGCATCGCCCCGCCGGACAAGCCTGTGCCGGCGCCGCGCGGCACGATGGGCACCAGCAGCGCGCTGCACGCTTGCAGCACGGCGGCCAGCTGCGCCTCCGTTTCGGGCAGCGCCACCGCCAGCGGCAACTGCCGGTAGGCGGTCAGGCCGTCGCATTCATAGGGTCGGGTGTCTTCCTGCTCGGACAGCAGGCAGTGCGGCGGCAGCAGGCCGCGCAGCGCGGCCAGTATGGCCTGCTTGCGGTCGTGCAGCAGCGGCGGTGATGCGAGCGGCGCGTTCATGGGGTGCCTTGGGTGCGATGTCAACGGCAACCAGTGTAGACCCCATCAACGCGCCGCAGCGGTGAAAAGAATTAACCGCTGAAGCGCAGATTTTTCATGCTTCGCGTTCGTGTTCCGGGTAGGCGGCCATCAGCCAGTCGATGAACAGCGTCACCTCCGGCCGGGTGCGGGCGTTCGCTTCGTACACCACGTAGTAGGCGTGTGGCGGCGACGCCAGGCGCACGTCGAACAGCTGCACCACTTCGCCGCTGGCGATCATGTCCTGCGCGAAGTGCTGCCGCGTCAGGCCGACGCCGTGGCCGTGGCGCACCGCTTCCAGCAGCAGGCCCAGGTCGTCGACGCGCAGCCCGTCGGCGGGCTCCGGCCAATCCAGGCCGGCCTGTTCGAACCACGGCTTCCACTGCTCCAGCGCGGAGCGCAGCAGCGTGGCCTTCTTCAGGTCGGCGGGCGTGGCGATGCCGCCTATCCGCTCCAGGTAGGCCGGACTGGCGACCGCAAACGCCGGCTCGCCGAACAGGCGGGTGGTGACCATGTCGGGATACTTGCCGGCGCCGAAGCGCACTTCCAGATCGGTCTCGTTCAGGCACAGGTCGTACAGCGGGACCGACAGGAAGACTTCGACGACGATGCCGGGATGGGCCTCGGTGAATTCGGCCAGGCGCGGCATCAGCAGGTAGCGCGCGAACGTCGGCGGCACCGTGATCTTGACGCGCGGCTGTACCGGCGCGCTGCGATGCGGCAGCGGGAAGTCGGTCAGCGTGCGCAGCGCCTGGCACACCACGTCCAGGTAGCTGCGGCCGAACGGCGACAGCGTCAGCGAGCGGCCGTCGCGCACGAACAGGCGGTCGCCGACAAACTCTTCGAGCAGCCGGATGCGGTGCGACAGCGCCGACGGCGTGATGCACAACTGCTGCGCGGCGACCGCGAATGAACCGGCACGCGCCGCCGCCTCGAAGGCGGACAACGCGTGCACCGGGGGAAAACGTCTGGGCATGATATGCGCCTTTCACAAACCCTGGGCAGGGCTGGGCGACGGCGTCAGTGCGGCACCATCCCCGTCAATACATAGGCCTGCAACAGCGTCATGATACCAACGATGGTGGCGAACAGCAGGCTATGTTTGAGCGTGAAGCGGAACAGTTCCGATTCGCGCCCTACCAGTCCCGTCGCGGCGCAGGCGACCGCGATCGATTGCGGCGATATCATCTTGCCCGTCACGCCGCCGGTGGTGTTGGCCGCCACCAGCAAGGTGTCGGACACATTGATCTGGTGCGCGGTGGTGTTCTGCAGGGAGCAGAACAAGGCGTTCGACGAAGTGTCCGAACCGGTCAGGAACACGCCCAGCCAGCCGAGGAAGGGCGAGAAGAACGGGAACGCCGCGCCGGTACCGGCCAGCACCAGCGCCAGTGTCGACGACATGCCGGAATAGTTGGCGACAAAGGCAAACGCCAGCACCAGGCCGATCGACAGGATCGGACGGCGCAGCTCAACGACGGTGTCGCCCAGCGCGCGCAGGCCCGCCATCGGCTTGAAGCGCAGCAGCGCCATCGACACCAGCGCCGACAGCAGGATCGCCGTGCCGACCGCCGACAGCAGGTCCAGCTTGAACACCGCCTCGTAAGCCTTGGGGGCGGCCACGATAGGCGTCATCTTGACCACCATCTGGTCCAGGTAAGGCACGTGGAATTTCATCACCGTGCCGGCCAGCGCACCGCTGCCGGTGAACAGGGCCTTGAACTGCGGCAGGCTCCATACCGTGACGATGGCGGTCAGGATGCCGAACGGCGCCCAGGCGCGCACGGTCTGCGCACCGCTGTACGGCGACTGCTTGCGCAGGCGCGGCGCGGCGCCGGTGGCCGAACCGCCACCGAAGGAGGACAGCGCCGCCGTGCCGCCGCCCATCGAGATGGTGCTGCGGGCGCCGGCCTTGGCGCTGGCTGGCTGCCATACTTTCAGCAGCACCGTCAGCGAACCGAGGCTCACCAGTGCGGACGTGATGTCCGGCAGTTCCGGGCCGATGAAGTTGGAGGTGACGTACTGGGTCACGGCGAAGCTGCCGCCGGCCACCAGCGCGGCGGGCCAGGTTTCCTTGACGCCGCGGACGCCGTCCATCATGAACACGAGCCAGAACGGCACGGCCAGCGACAGCAGCGGCAGCTGGCGGCCGGCCATCGCGCCGATCTGCATGGCGTCGATGCCGGTCACTTGTCCCGCCACGATGATGGGGATGCCCATCGCGCCGAACGCCACCGGCGCCGTGTTGGCGATCAGGCACAGGCCCGCCGCGTACAGGGGGTTGAAGCCCAGGCCGACCAGCAGCGCCGAGGTGATCGCCACCGGCGCGCCGAAGCCCGCCGCGCCTTCGAGGAAGGCGCCGAACGAAAAGCCGATCAGCAGCATCTGCAGGCGCTGGTCGTCGGTAATCGACAGCACCGAGGCGCGGATGATATCGAGCTGGCCGGTGCGGTCGACCACCTTGTAGAGGAACACCGCGGTGACGATGATCCAGGCGATCGGCCACAGTCCGTAGGCGAAGCCGTAGCCCGCCGCCGCCAGCGCCTGCGGCACCGGCATGCCGTAGGCGAAGATGGCGACGGCCAGCGCGAGCGCCAGCGTCACGGCGGCGGCGACGTGGCCTTTGATGCGCAGCACGGCCAGCGCGAGAAAGAAGAAAATGATCGGCACGGCGGCCACCAGGGCCGACAGCCCCAGGCTGCCGAGCGGCGCGTATATCTGATTCCAGGTTTGCATTGCGGTCTCCTCCAAGAGTACAAGTATTTTTTTAAGGCCGTCGGCTGCTGCCGGCCGGCGTGGTCAGAGCTAAAAGATGCGACGAGTGTATAGGCGCGTCGCGGGATTTCGGTGGCACAAAAACATGAAATGAATTGGCCGCAGCGGTGAAAATTATTCACCCCACCCCGGGCGCCGATGCAACGCTATTCCGCCTGCCCCCTTTCCCGCAGCAGGTCTGCCAGGCTGCGCGCGGCCGGCACCAGCGGCTCGCGGTGGCGGGTCCATCCCAGCTGGCTGCGCGGCGCGAACGCCCGCAGCCGCGTGGCGGCCCAACGGAACCAGCGGTACACGCCGGGGCGCGCGAAGGCGCCGCTCCAGAAGCGCCACACCAGCCGTTCGCTGCGACTGAAACTGGCGCCCTGCCCGCGCAGCGGATGGGCCACCGCCTGCGCCGGGTCGCGATTGGCCTCGGTGCGCAGGCGCACCAGCAGCGCCGGTATCGGTATGCGTACCGGGCACACTTCGCCGCACGCGCCGCACAGGCTGGAGGCGGTGGCCAGATCGGCGGTCGCCTCAAGCCCCAGCAGGTGCGGCGAAATGATCTTGCCGATCGGGCCGGGATAGGTGGTGCCATAGGCATGGCCGCCCACCCGCTCGTACACCGGGCAATGGTTGATGCAGGCGCCGCAGCGTATGCACTGCAGCGTGGCGCGCAGCTGCTCGTCGGCGTAGGCCTGCGAGCGGCCGTTATCGAGCAACACCACGTGCAGCTCGCGCGGCCCGTCCATTTCGCCGGCGCGGCGCGGCCCGGTGATCAGGTTGAAGTAGGTGGTGATCGCCTGCCCCGTCGCGGAGCGGGTCAGCAGGCTGGCCAGCGGCACGATGTGCTCAAGGCTGGCGACGACCTTTTCCATGCCCATCAAGGCGATGTGCACATCGGGCACGCTGGTGGACAGACGGCCGTTGCCTTCGTTCTCGACCAGCCACAAGGTGCCGGTGTCGGCGGCCGCGAAGTTCACGCCCGACAGGCCGATATCGGCGTCGGCGAAGGCTTGCCTCAGCGCGCGCCGGCCGGCCTGGATCAGCGTGTCGACGTCTTCGCTGTAGGGCGTGTCGGGGATGTGGCGTTCGAACAGCGCGCCGATGTCGGCACGGGTCTTGTGCAAGGCCGGCATGACGATGTGCGACGGCTTTTCGCCGGCCAGCTGCACGATGTATTCGCCCATGTCCGATTCGATGCAGTCGATGCCGTGCTGCGCCATGTAGTGGTTCAGCTCCACCTCCTCGCTGGCCATCGACTTGCCCTTGATGATGCTGCGCGCGCCGCGCCGCCGGGCTATCTCGTGGATGATGGCGTTGGCCTCGTCGGCCGTCGCCGCCCAGTGCACCTGGGCGCCCGCAGCTTGAAGGTTCGCCTCGAACTGCACCAGCAGCTCCGGCAAATGCGCCAGCGCATGCTGGCGCACCGCTTCGCCGAGGTCGCGCAGTTGTTCCAGTTCGTCGGCGTCGGGGAACTGCGCGCGGCGCTTGTCCTGCAAAAAATTCATTGCGCCGCGCATGCTGCCGCGCAGTTTGCTGTCTTGCAGAGCGTCGCTGACGCGGGCGCGGAAGTCGGCCGGCGGCATGAAATGCAGCGGTGCGTTCATGCTGCGTCTCCCACCGCTTCGTCATCGATGATGAGCACCCAGAGCGCGCGCGGACCATGCGCGCCATAGGCCAGGGTTTGCTGAATATCCGAAGTCTTCGACGGCCCGGACACCAGTACCAGATTGGTCGGCATGCCGGCGCTCCAGGCTTCGGCATGCATGGCCGCGTGCAGGTCCGCGTGCAGCGTGCTCGCATACACCAGCGCCACATGCAGCGGCGGCACCAGCGACACCGTGCGCGGCGTGCCTGCATCGGGCGCCAGCACCAGCGTGCCGGTGTCGGCGATGCCGGAACGGGCCACGGTAAAGCCGGCGTCCACGCCCGCGAACAGCTGGTCCTTCCATGCTTCCAGCGGACGGTCGAACGACATCGGCCGCACTCCCGGCGGCAAGGCGGCGGCCAGCGCCGCGCCTTCGGCGCTGGCCGTATCGAGCAGCAGGGTGGCGGCTCCGGCCGCCGCCAGCTTTTGCGCCAGCAGTGCCGGCCAGCTGTGTGCATCGGCGCGCAGTACATCGGTGCGTACCGACGCCATCACGCGCGCCAGCGTATCGGCCAGCTCGGTGCTTGACGCTCCGCGCAGCGGGCCGCGTGCATGGTGCGCGTCGATGCGGTCTTCGAGTTCGCGCAGGGACATGCCGGGCGCCGGAGCCGCCGCGAGCAGCTTGCCCAGTATGCGTTCGCGGCTGCCGGAGGTGTTCATGCCCCACCTCCCACGCGGCGCCACAGGAAGCTGGCCAGGTGCTCGACCTGCAACGGCGCGCCCTGGCGCCGGGCGGCGTGGCCGATGTTGAGCAGGCAGCCGCAGTCGGCGGAGACCAGCCGTTCGCAACCCGTGGCGCAGGCGGATGCGATTTTGTCGCCGACCATGGCGCCGGAGATGTCGTCATGCTTGAGCGAGAAGGTGCCGCCGAATCCGCAGCACTCCGATTCGCGGGCGTGTTCGACCCGCGAGACGCCGGGCAGCGCGTCGAGCAAGGCCACGCCGTGCGCCCGCGTCCCCATTTCACGCCGCGCGCCGCACGAGGTATGCAGCACGATCTGTTCGTCCGGCAGCAGTGGCTGGGTCTCGGCGAAGTTCACGCGCAGTACGTGCAGCAGGAATTCGCTCAACTCGTACACCCGCGTGGACAGCTCGCGAGCCTGCGCGGCCGCCGCCGGCTCGTCGCCGAACAGCGCCGGCCAATGATGCCGCATCATGCCGGCGCAGGAACCGGACGGCACGATGACCGGCCAGGGTTGGCTGAACAGATCCAGTTGCGCCCGCGCGACGGCGCGTGCCTGGTCGGGGTTGCCGCTGCTGTAGGCGGGCTGGCCGCAGCAGCTTTGGCCGCGCGGAAAATGCACGGTCAAGCCTTCGCGCTCCAGCAGGCGCACGGCATCGAGCCCGGCTTCGGGCATGAACAGATCGATGACACAGGTGCCGAACAGGTAGACGTGCGGAGCGTCCTTGTCCGGCCCGGGGGGATAATGTCGCGCTTGCATGTCAGGTCTCCTCTGTTTTGCTTATTCGTCAGACAGGCACCATAATTCCCGTGCACGCAAACCGCCGCAAATTGGTTGGACCAGTGGCCACAACAGGAGATCGTAGAGATGAAAACAAGCGGACTGGTCGAAGGAGTGCTACGCCAGCTGGAGACAGCGCTGCTCGACGGTACTTATCCGGCCAATGCGCGCCTGCCTTCCGAGCGCGCGCTGGCGGAGCAATATGAGGTATCGCGCAACACGATACGCGAAGCGCTGCAGCGCCTGGCGGCGCGCGGTCTGCTGCGCAGCCGGCGCGGCGCCGGCGTGTTCGTCAGCGACCAGCTGCGCACCAGCACCGCATCGCCGTGGGGGCAGCTGGTCACGGATCATCCGGCCGTGCTGGCCGACGTGCTGGAATTCCGGCGGGTGCTGGAAGGCGCGACGGCCTACTATGCGGCGCTGCGCGGCAATGAAGCGGAACACGGACAGATCCGCAGTTTGCTGAACGGCCTGGAGCAGGCACGGCTAGATGACGACCAGGCGGTGGAGGCGTCGATCGACGCCCGCCTGCATGAAGCAATCGCGCTGGCTTCGCACAACAGCATGTTTTTGCATCTGCACGCCAGCGTGCTCGGCATACTGCGCGAACATATTACGCTGAACGGTTCCAGCCTGCGGGCGCTGGACGCCGAGGTGTCGGGCCAGCTGTTGCAGCAGCACCGCGCCATTTGCCTGGCCATCTGCGCGCGCCGGCCGGAAGCAGCCCGCACCGCCATGCAGGCCCATATCGATTACGTGGTCAGCAGGATAGAGGCGGGTTGATTGGTCCAACCAATCTATCGGACGATAGACGAAAAAAAGCCCACCAAGATCACTTGGTGGGCTTTTTTAATATAACTAGCCTGACGATAACCTACTTTCACACTGGTTGCAGCACTATCATCGGCGCAGAGTTGTTTCACGGTCCTGTTCGGGATGGGAAGGGGTGGGACCAACTTGCTATGGTCATCAGGCATTGACTTGTACGAGCGACGCTTTCAGCGACGCTCCGAATCTGGAGAAGTAAGTAAATGGGGTAATGAAGTTGTGTATCAACGAACGTTACAACGTACTTCTTATTCACCATAACCTGCTAAGGTTATAGGGACAAGCCGTACGGGCAATTAGTATCAGTTAGCTTAATGCATTACTGCACTTCCACACCTGACCTATCAACGTCCTGGTCTCGAACGACCCTTCAAAGAGCTCAAGGCTCTGGGAAATCTCATCTTAAGGCAAGTTTCCCGCTTAGATGCTTTCAGCGGTTATCTCTTCCAGACTTAGCTACCCGGCAATGCCACTGGCGTGACAACCGGTACACCAGAGGTCTGTCCACTCCGGTCCTCTCGTACTAGGAGCAGCCCCCTTCAAATTTCCAACGCCCACGGCAGATAGGGACCAAACTGTCTCACGACGTTTTAAACCCAGCTCACGTACCACTTTAAATGGCGAACAGC